>Ga0206875_1078_pt1 | contig 24500 bp, 28 predicted proteins | sample Alteio_BWOrgCont_9_FD_152616 | JGI IMG/M metagenome (GOLD analysis project Ga0206875, IMG submission 152616) | Enriched cells from forest soil in Barre Woods Harvard Forest LTER site, Petersham, Massachusetts, United States -... | ecosystem: Environmental > Terrestrial > Soil > Temperate forest > O... | reverse complement strand
GAAATTGAGTCGTTAGAAGATGCAAATTCCAGAGATAGAAAAAGTTATTGACCAAGATGTTCGCCATAAGAATGAAATAATGACTTTGGATATTAAAATCCAGAGAGTTGCTTCAGCAAGAGCGATATTATCGGGGGTGGATTTTGAAAACTGCCCTAGATGCGCGCAAAAATTGCCTGAAAGAGATGCGCATTTGTGTGTTGTGTGTGGACAAGAAGAACCAATAAAAGGTGAAGCAAATCTTGATGGAGAGGTATTACAACAAGATGCAAAAAATAGAATTAGTGAATTAGAAGATTCAATAAAATTGCATGCTGAACAGCTTAAAAGAATTACTCGAAAGGTTAAAGAATTAGGCGAAGAGAAAACTAAAATTAATGATGAACTTACTGAACAAATGTATGAGTACGATTCAGCGTATTTATCAAATGCATTAACTATTGAAAGACAAAAAGCTGAAATTGGTCAACAAATTACAAACTTCGAAAAACTAATTAAGCTTCCTCAAAAAGTTAGAGATTTAAAAAAGAGGGCAGCAGAAACACAAGTAGATGAAGTTCAAATAAGAAAAGATTTGGAAGATGCAAGAAAGGGAGCAGAATCTGACGTTACAAATTTGAGTAAACTGAAAGATTTTTTCCTTGATTGTTTATTAAGGTCAAAGCTTCAAGGATTTACGGAACATAGTATTGTTGAAATTGGTCACAAGGATTTTTTACCTCTTGTTACAAGACCAGAGTTAGGAGATTTAGCAGTCACGTCCTTTGCGAATTTGAGTAGTGGAGGCAAAAAGACTTTATTTAAGGCTTGTTTTGGATTGGCAATACACAGATTAGCAGTTGAGATTGGTGCAATTCTTCCAACTTTTTTAATTATTGATTCTCCAATGAAAAATATAAGTGAACGCGAAAATGCCGAACAGTTTCAGGGCTTCCATGACCTAGTTTATGAATTGGCTGTTACCGAATTAAGCCAAACACAATTTGTTTTAATTGATAAAGAATACTTAGCACCGACAGAAGAGCAAAACCTTACAATCAAAATCAGACACATGATGCCTGACAGTATTGAAAACCCTCCATTAATTCCTTACTACAAATAATGACCTTGCATAAATCTTAAGAAAATGAAAAAGGGTTTCAAAGTTTTAATTCGCTGAACACCCCTACTGCAATTGGTTGAGTTGGAGGCATCAAATCTGCGATACTCTGTTTTTAATACAAGGAAGATATATATAGAATATACATCTTCCTTGTATCGATTATCAGTTCATATTGCTTTACTAAAATAAAAGTGAAAGAAGTAAAAAAATAATAAACCAGAATTCCTGTCCAAATAAATTTCCTTCTATTAATTAAGCTTAAAATTTTGCTTTAAAGCTTCATTGTCGAGGCTTAGTCGAATATCTACTGATCGAAACTGAGGTCCAATTTCATGATAGGTTTTCGTCTTCAAAATTATTTTATCTTTTAGACCAGGGAATGTTTGCTCTAAAGCTGACTTGATGACGTATGCACGAAGCAAAGCATAAATTTCATTTGAAAGCGGTGTTATTCCCTTTTGCAAATGAACAGACTTAGATATGCCTTCATCAATTGAAAAATATGATACATCTAAGTCGCCCAAATCACCTTCGTAACGAGAACCTTTGAAAACTGGAATTCCATCTGCAGAACCATCGACTTCAATAGCGATTTGCGAATTTGCGCTTGAAAACTTTTTTTGAAATTCCATGTAAAAGCTTTGAAAAAGTTCTATAATAGCTTTCTGCGATTCAGAATTAGAAATTGTATATTGACCAACAGAGTATTTATTTAAACCTAAAGCAAAATATGGGTGTTTGAAGTTTATATCGTTATAGAAGTCTAGAGTGACATCTTTTCCATTATTAGAAATTACATTTATAGCAGATTTAATCGCAGTATCGTTGTTTACTATATTACTAATGTAACCTATAGTTCTATTATTTATAGTGTCATTAACATTGTGTGCAATTTGATTGATAACAATTGTTGAGCTATCTACTATTATTTGTGCTTTAGAGTTTAAATTTATTTGAGTTTTAAAATTATTAGTAACCGAATTATTTGACATTGGAAAACGCCAGCCACAAAAAGTAAATATTGCGCCTAAACAACCAACCAAAAGTGCCGCAAGAGCAATAGAATTTTCTTTGGTTAGGGGAATTCTAGAATAACTACTCATAGGTTTGCAGATTTATGATTTTATTATTCTCACCTAAATTAATAAATAATTACAGTTAAAAATACCGTAAACGTTAAATTATTTTTTAATGGAATGGAATTTAATAATCTAATTTGCGCAAATCTTGCGCAAATGAAAAAGGGCTCCAACATTTAATCTGTTGAAACCCTTGCTGCTACTGGTGGGAGTTGACGGGGTCGAACCGCCGACCCTCTGCTTGTAAGGCAGATGCTCTAAACCAACTGAGCTAAACTCCCTTTTTGAATTCGGATTGCAAAGATAAGGGTTAAAATATTTCTACAAAATATTTAATGAAAATAATTTGCAGAAGCATCATTGCAATTTTCTTCTGCTTTATTCAATTTGTGTAGATATAATTACCCATATCGTTTTATTCTTTATCGGTTTCCTTCTTAAAAAAAACGGCATGATTATTAAATCATTTAATTAAATCTATACAAAACCTTAAAACAACTAATTATGAAAAAGAACATTTTAAGCATCGGAGTTTTATTTCTTGTAAGCATGCTTGCAGGATGCCAGGTAATCGGAGATATTTTTAAGACAGGCGTTGGTGTTGGAGTTTTTATCGTATTGTTTATAATTATAGCTGTGGCTTTAATTGTAGGAAAGTCTAATAAATAAGTTTAATGTTATGCAATTAACGGAACAGGTACAGGATTTATTTTTATTGGCGTTACCCATTGCATGTATCAGCTGGACGGTTACACATGAAGAGATATTTAAAGAACCGAGAGAGTATTGCCTACAAAAAGCTAAAAACTGCAAAACATTAATCCAACGAAAATTCTTCTACCTGTTTACCTGTGAATATTGCTTTAGTCATTATATCACAGCGCTTTTTTTATGGATAACACACTATCATTTATTATTTGCAGACTGGCGTGGTTACCTTATTGGTGGCTTTACGCTGGTGTGGATTGCAAACGTGTATATGAGTTCTTTTAACCTTTTAAGAGTGGGCATGAAAAAAGAAAAAATGGACGCAGATACGCAAGAGGTAAAATTAAACGAAATAAAAAATAAACAACAAAATGAGATAATAAATGACTAAGCTGTTAATCATTACAGAGTCTCCCGGACTATCTGAATTTCTTTGCAAGCTTTTAAAAGTATACAATTTTGATGTTTCCGTTGCATCTGATACCATCACACTCAATGAACAATTAACACACTTCGATGATCTTATTTTATTAGATAACATGTTTGGCCTGGAGCATGACCGAAAAGAAATTTATCATAGTATCCGAAAGAGAAGCAATGTTCCCGTTATACTTTTGTTTACGAATAGTGATTTACAAAAAAACTATGATGGCTTTTTTGAAGGCTTTATTGAAAAGCCCTTTGACATACCGGAAGTGTTGGAAAAAATAAAAGAGGTAACAGATCATACAAACGCTCAAAAACTACAAAGGCTATCACAGGAGTAGTGAATAGCCTTTGCAGATGATTATCAGTCAGCTTTTATATCCGATAAACCCTAACTGAATCAATTATATTATTACATATTGTATGCCAGGATTAGTTCGAAGGGAAATCTGCACCTACAGTAGTATCCTGCCAATCTTCAATATCTTTTCTTAATTCTTCCAGTTTATTTTTAGCTCCCTTTAAGGCAGCAGCTCCAAGCAATAAATGCAGTGGTGGGTTTTCAGCTTCTACAGCTTTTACGATCGCTGCTGCAGCACGAACCGGATCTCCTGGTTGATTGCCGCTATAGCCACGGATATTATTTTTATTCGCCCCGGCAGTAGTTGCATAATCCTCAATAATTACCGGACTGTTATTTGCTGAACGTCCTGCCCAATCTGTACGGAAACCGCTCGGTGCTATAATCGTTACATGAATGCCTAAATGTGCCGTTTCCTTTGCCAATGCTTCCGAATAGCCAACTACGGCAAACTTTGTAGCATTATAAAAACCTACAGCCGGGAAAGCAACAAAACCTCCAATAGAAGCGATGTTTACAATATTACCACTACGACGTGTACGCATCAACGGTAGTACTTCCTTCGTCATATTTGCCAAACCAAAAAAGTTAATCTCAAACATCCGGCGTACTTCATCTTCTTCGCTTTCTTCAATAGCTCCAAAATAACCGATGCCTGCATTGTTTACCAGTACATCAATCTGTCCAAATTTTTGTAATAACTCTGCTACCGAAGATTTAATTTCATCTGGCTTTGTTACATCTAATTTTAATGCCAAAGCAGTATCGGGATACGCTTCCACTATATCTTTTACATCTTCTGTATTGCGGGATGCCACGCCGGCTTTATACCCTGATTTCAAAACAAGCTTTGCCAGTTCTCGGCCAAAGCCTGTAGAGCAGCCTGTTATTAACCATACTTTATTCATGATAAGTCGTTTTTATGATTTTATGAAAATTGAAAACAAAAAGAGCAGCAAATAGTTTTAGGCATTAAAATTATTCTTTACTTTTTATCTGAACCATGATCTGATAGCTATCGGATTATCTGATTAAATTGATTCCCCCGATTGTGAAGAATGAAGCGAATAAAAAATAAATCTCCTTGAATTAGACCTCTATTATCCTCGAAAAAATTTAAGTCATTCTACAACTTCCTTTAGGGAATTGGATTAACTATTTTCCTTCCCCTCCCAGTACATATAAATCATTAATATTCTGTGCCGTCAAGGTAATATCATAGAATCGAATATCGTCCAGCACACCGGTAAAACCAGGCGTCATAAAAGCAGGAAGAGCATCCGTTGTAGAAGGAAAAGTTGTTGAAGATTCAAAAGCTCCAATGGTAGCATAATTTGGTGTTGGTATTTGCAAAAGGCTTGATTGCACAAACACACTGCCACTTACATTCCCCATCAATAAAGACGATTGTCCAACCACTGCATTGCCGTAAATATTGCCATTAAAATAATAGCGTAAACTATGGCTGGTACTGTCGTACACCATGGCAATAAAAGCCCACTGTAATGTATCTGCCACATAACCTTTAAGAGAAGCTGAATCATAACTTGGATGTATACCGCCATTATCTTTATTTGTTACACCTCCATAAAGCAACATACTATCATTGGCAAACTTACGTACTGCGATGCCCGCCAATGGCCAGTTTGGAGTACCTGAAGTACCGCTTAACTGAAATAGATTTTTCAGCAATGTATCGCTATTTGATATTGTATGTACCTGTGCCCATAATGTAATGGTAAAGCCATTTTGTAATGTATCGCTTGTATTTAAAACACTATTTGCGATACCTGCAAGTGTTGCGGCTGCCGGATATGTAAGCCAGCCATTCGTAATGCTTATTGCCTCTCCTATCCTGCCTTTTACATACGTAGATGATCCACCCGTATTTAAGGGTCCCAAATTAGATATTGCTTCATTGGGGCTGCCATCAAATGGCCAGTGTGCTATAAGAAAGTAAGATGGCACAACAGCATCTGAAGAGGTGCAGCCACAAAAGATAAGTGGAAATTGAAAACCTGCTCTGGTTGCAGTACCACCGGGAGTTGTAACAGACACATTACCTGTGCCTCCAAGACCAACAATTGCAAGAATAGTATCATTGCTTACTATTGTAAATGAAGAAGCTGCTGCTCCGCCAAAACTAACGGCAGTGGCTCCGTTAAAATCTGTACCTGTAATTGTAACAGTCCCACCAAGTGTATCGTATTGAGGAGAAAAGCCTGTGATAGTAGGTGCCTTAACCTGTACTTCATTTTTTTTACAAGACATGACAGCAATGACTGCTATAAAAAAAACAACTATAATCAGCCTATTACTTTTCATTCTTCTATATTAAAATCTAAATGATTATAAAAAATTACATCTCTACTTATTACTTACATCTTATTAAAGCGTTGGCATATTTTTATCAATAAAGCTATGCACAGCGTTGTCCCATTTTTTAAGCACACCTTTTCGCTTTATATATACACCATTCATTGTTTTATTATACTTCTTCAATGCCTTATTAAATTTTGACACTTCTTTTTTATAGGCTTTTACTTCGCCACCCGAGTGCCCCTGCTTTCTGTTAAAGGTTGATCTTACTGTCTCAAACTCCTGCGCTGCTGTAAAATAATCAGTAATGGGGTCTATCTTTTCATCCGTTTCCTTTTTATAAAATTCCAGTACATCTTTACAGTCTGTTATTAATGATTTATCCTTATTGAAAGGAGCCATGGCATCTAAAGAAACCTCTCCATTCTGCGCAGATTTTGCCAGGCTTTTAGTACTGTTTTTTAAATCATTTACATCTTTACGCTCAATGGCATTTTGTATATCCTGTTCCTGCCTGTAGCTCTTGAAGAAAATAAGATATACCTGTTTAAAATAAATTTCAGTTGCCAATACTTCATCGATTGTTTTAGTTGCTATATCTTTTCTTGTACTATCCTGTATTTTATTGTCATTTGCAAACTTTAATGTATTGGCATAAAACAATTCATTTAGTTTTTTCAATTTTGTATCAGCCCCTGCTTTCGTTTGTAAAAACACTTCCATATTACTGTACGATTGTTCGGCAGTTGCTTGTAAAGTTGCTACACTATTGTAGGTATTACTAAGTAAAAGTGCATATTGCTTAAAATAAGCCGAAGTCGAATTTCTATACACAGAATCCCTGTGTGTTGAATCAATTTTAAAAACAGGCATAGAGTCAATATTCTTTTGAGCATCGTTTATTTCAGCTATTAGCTTATTATAATTGCCCTGAATTTTCTTAGTAGTATTTTTTTTGCTCACATAGGAAATTGACTTGCTGTATTTCAAAAATGCCTTCGTTACATTTTGCTGCTGCTTATTAACAAACTCTATATACTTATCAGCATTCTTAAACTTTTGCGCAGATGTTGATAGTACTATAAAGCAACAGATGACTGTAATGATTATTCGCACCTTATTTAATTTTGTGTTTGATAAGATTGTTTTACCCGTATAAGTTTCAAATTTACAAACTCTATACTTAATAAATTGCCTAATTACGCCAAAAGAGAATCTTTGCCATAAATACGCTTTGCAACATTGGCACGATTATGAATAATATTTAACCGTAAGTAACTTTAGTATATTTGATAAATAACTTAAATGCCTAAACCTTCTACCGTTTCAAAAAAAATAAAGAAATTCCTTCAGGTTTTAGGTCCCGGCGTTATCACCGGTGCCAGCGATGATGACCCTTCAGGCATTGCTACTTATTCGCAGGCAGGTGCTGCCTTTGGTTTTGCTACCTTATGGACCGCATTACTTACGTTTCCGTTAATGGCTACCATACAAGGCATGTGTGCACGTATCGGCCTGGTAACTGAATCCGGATTAACGAAGACGTTGAAAAACCATTACCCCAAGAGCCTTCTCTATTTAATGATTGTTTTTAGTTTTCCGGCAGTTACTTTAAATATTGGTGCAGATATACAGGGAATGGGAGCTGTTGCCAATTTGCTTATCCCGTCTATACCCGACTATATCTTCAGTATTGGCTTTACGCTTCTTTTAATTTTTGTAATCATAAAATATCCTTACCAAAAAATTGCCCGGATATTAAAATGGCTTTGTATTGCTGTACTTCTGTATCTAATCGTACCATTTCTCTTAAAGCCGGATTGGGGGTCTGTTTTTAAGAGCACATTTATACCTACGATCCATTTTAATAAAGATTTTTTTGAAATGCTAGTTGCTATATTAGGTACAACTATTTCACCATACCTGTTTTTTTGGCAAGCCACTATGGAAGCTGAAGACGTTGCCCATAAAGCCAAAAAGATAATGGTAAATAAGCAGATTCTAAAAGATATGAAAGCTGATGTAAATATGGGTATGCTTTTTTCCAACCTTGTGATGTTCTTTATTATTTTAACAGCAGGCGCTACTTTATTTAAAGCAGGCATTCATAAAATAGATACGGTGGAGCAGGCTGCTAAAGCATTACAACCCTTGGCAGGCCGATTCGCTTATGTTCTTTTTGCCATTGGAATTATCGGTACAGGCTTACTTGCTATTCCTGTTTTAGCAGGTTCTATATCCTATATAATGGCGGAGACATTTGATTGGAAACAAGGGCTGGATGCAAAATTCAGTGAAGCAAAACCTTTTTATGCAACAATAGCTATAGCCTTGGTTCTCGGCTTATGCCTTAATTTTATTGGTATTACTCCCATACAGGCATTGGTATATACAGCTATTCTTTATGGCTTAACAGCACCTGTTATGATTGCTGTTGTTATTCATATCTGTAATAATAAAAAAGTAATGGGTAAGTTTACGAATAATACTTTGCAGAATACATTGTCTGTTATTACGCTTATACTAATGACAGCTTCTGCGGTAGCAATGTTATACTTTCAGTTTAAATGATTTGTTTCACACAAAGAGACGAAGAAAACTACGAGACAACGATTTAAAAATTACAATAACGTTTTCAACATTGCTATAACAGTATCTACTTCTTCTTTTGTATTATGCTTGCAAAAACTAAAACGTACTGTTACGAAATCAGGGTTGTTGTGAATAGCTTGTATTACATGCGAACCCTGGCTGGCACCAGAACTACAGGCACTGCCACCACTGACACAGATATGATTAATATCGAAATTATACAAAAGCATTTCCGATTTTTCTGTTGAAGGAAAATTGGCACTTAATACGGTATATAAATTTCTTCCCAGTACGTCACCATTAAATGTTATTTCGGGAATGTGTTTTATTAATTCATCGTGCATATATTTTTTGAGAGAAAGAATATAGGCACTATCTCTTTCATAGTTTTCTGTACTTATTTCAAGTGCTTTTGCAAAACCTACAATACCATATAAATTCTCTGTACCTGCACGCATGTTACGCTCCTGTGCTCCTCCGTGTATATGTGGACTTATGGTTATATCTCTATTAATATAAAACAAACCAACGCCTTTAGGGCCATGAAATTTGTGAGCAGAACCTGTTATAAAATGGACATATGTTTTTGAAAGATTAAATGGCAAATGCCCAACAGTCTGTACCGTATCACTATGAAAGATTGCATTGTATTGTTTACATAACTCACCCACTCTGTCAAGATCCAGCAGATTACCAATTTCATTGTTGGCATGCATTAATGTAACCAATGTTTTCTGAGTTGCTGTTGCCAATAAGTTTTCCAGGTCTCCCAAATCAACATGACCATTGCTTAGTAATTTTACATAACTAAGTCTCACTTTCGATTCTTTGTATAAATGCTGCACCGTATGCAAAGTAGCATGATGCTCAATGGGAGAAGTAATGATATGCCTGCAACCCAAATCTCTTACAGATGAAGTAATTGCAGTATTGCTGCTTTCAGTGCCTCCGCTTGTAAAAAATATTTCGGATGGATGCGCTCCTAAAATTTTAGCAACGCTTTTACGGGCATTTTCAATAGCCATTCTCGTTTCCCGCCCATAGGAATAGATAGAAGAGGGATTGCCAAATTTCTCAGTAAGGTAAGGCATCATAGCTTCCAATACTTCGGGTGCTAATGATGTTGTTGCTGCATTATCAAAATAAATTCTATCCATATTTCAACACGATTACATTAACTCTTTTATATCCTTTATTAAACGCAGCGCAATATTATTGGCAGTGGTTTCTAAATTACTTTCTGCATAAATACGAATGATGGGTTCTGTATTACTGGTTCGAAGATGTACCCAATCATTATCAAACTCAATCTTCAATCCATCTTCTGTATTGATTGGATTATTACGATATTTTGTTTTTATCTTTTCAAAAATATCCGCTGTATTTAATCCATCTTTTAAAACAATTTTATTCTTGCTTATAAAATAATCCGGGAATGTGCTGCGTAATTGTTTGATCGACTTTTTTGCATGTGCTAAGTGGGTTAAGAAAAGAGCAATACCAATCAAGGCATCTCTTCCATAATGTAAATTCGGCACAATGATACCACCATTTCCTTCTCCTCCGATTACAGCATTCACGGCTTTCATTTTATTCACCACATTCACCTCTCCTACTGCACTCGGAAAATATTCGCCGCCATGTTTAATCGTTACATCTTTTAAAGCACGGGTAGATGACATATTGGAAACTGTGTTGCCTTTGCGTTTGCTTAATATATAATCAGCTACTGCCACCAATGTATATTCTTCGCCAAACATGCTTCCATCTTCGCATACAAAACATAAGCGATCAACATCCGGGTCTACTGCTATTCCTAAATCTGCATTTTGTTTTACTACTTCGCTGCTTAGTTGGGTAAGATGCTCCGGTAATGGCTCGGGATTATGTGCAAACTCGCCATTTACTTCTCCGTTTAATACAGTAATATTTTTAACACCCAATGCTTTTAATATTGCCGGAACAGCCGTTGCACCGGTACTGTTTACAGCATCGATTACAATTTTAAAATCTGCTTTTTTTATTGCAGCAGCATCTACCAATTCATATGCTAAAATCGCATCAATATGCTTTTGTAATGAACCGGTGTCAATTGAAGTATTACCCAGTTTATTTACCGGCACAAAATCAAAATCTTCTGCAGCAGCTATTTCCAATACTTTCAATCCTTCTTCACTATTGATAAATTCCCCTTTGCTGTTTAATAGTTTTAAAGCATTCCATTCTTTTGGGTTATGGCTTGCTGTTAGTATAATACCGCCCGCTGCTTTTTCAAATACAACAGCCATCTCTACGGTTGGTGTAGTGCTTAAATCAACATCAAGTACATCTAATCCCAATGCATTTAAGGTATTCATCACCAATCCTTTTACCATTGCTCCACTTATGCGTCCATCACGTCCTAATACAATTTTTTTATTGGTTGAATCCTGTCTTAGCAACAAAGTGCCGTAAGCTGCTGTAAACTTTACAATATCAATAGGTGTAAGGTTATCGCCGGATTTACCTCCAATAGTGCCACGTATGCCGGATATACTTTTTATTAAAGCCATTCTGTGTAAAAAATTTAGGGCGCAAAGATAACGAACCTTTAGGGAATGGTTGGTCAATTTCGCTTCGGTGAAAGCTCAATAATGATATGCAGTACAAGGGACCCGATAGCTATCGGGTGACACAACGATGCTTAATAGCAGCACAAAAGCTAAGTACAAAATAAAAATACATTACAGTTTTTTAAAATAAACCGACTCGTTTTGCGTTTATTATCTTTGCAAACTTAAACCGAACAGGATTTTATGTACGTTTTTAATAACCCAAAATGGATTGAGGCTTTTAGATACCCGTATGAGCGCTACGAAGAAATCCCTCAATCGGTATTTGATGAGATTAATGCAGGCTTGGATAAAATCCAATCGGAAACCCCGTTGGCAAGTATTGTAATTACTGCATGGAACGAAGAAGTGGATATTTTAAAAACAATTGGCAGCCTCTCCAAACTGGCTACCAGCGTACCCTTGGAAGTAATTGTTGTAAACAATAATTCTACAGATCATACACAGGACACATTAGACAGACTGCATATACGCAGTTATTTTCAACCAAAGCAAGGCTGGGGCCCGGGGCGCCAAATGGGTATGGAAAATGCCCGTGGAAAATATATTTTATTGGCAGATTCGGATTGTATTTACCCTTCTTGCTGGGCTGATAATCTTTTAAATGCGTTGCAAAAACCGGGAGTTGTTTCGGTTTATGGCCGTTATTCATTTATTGCAGAGAAAGGGTTTCCACGTTGGCAATTAACGATACTGGAATTTTTTAAAGATGCCATTGCAGAAGTGCGACATGTTAAGCGTCCTTTCCTAAACTCGTATGGAATGAGTATGGGCTTTGTAAAAGAGCTTGGATTGAAAGAAGGTTTTTATAATAACAATACCAGAGGCGAAGATGGAAGAATGTGTTACGACCTTATGAAATATGGCAGCGTGAGGCAGGTAAAATCTTCCAAAAGCCGTGTGTGGACAGGGCCTCGTACTTTAAAAAAAGAAGGAACATTTGCGCAGGCATTTAAAATACGATTATTGAAAGAAGTGAGACGGTTCTCTATTTATTTTCATACTGGCATGAAAGTACATGCGCCGAAGGATTAGTGCTTGTCTAACTATGATTTTTTTGATTTGAATGATTTTGTATGATTGTTTCAACTGATGCTATTTTACTTCTTTCCACCATTCTATAAAATCTGTGTCATTATTCAGTTCAACTTCCTGTCCAATCATTGGAGTTATTATTGGAAGATTTTTATTTTTAGCTTCTGCAGTTACTTCCTTTATCGGTGTATCCCAATCATGATTGGCTAATGCAAATTTGTCCCAATGTACAGGCAGCAATTTTTTAGCTTGTAAATCAATAGCAGCCTGCACTGTTTCTTCCGGCATCATATGAATGTACTTCCAGCTTTTATCATATTGCCCGCATTCTAATATGGCTAAATCAAATGGACCGAATTTATTTCCAATGTTTTTGAAATGTGTATCATAACCCGAATCGCCTCCCAGGAATAGTTTCATTGTTGGCGTTTCTAATACAAAGGCAGTCCATAAAGAAATATTCCTTTTAAAACTTCTGCCTGAGAAATGCCTTCCTGGTGCTGTATTTACAACAAATCCAGCTTCTAATACAATCTCTTCGTTCCAATCTTTTTCAATGATTTTATGCTTATCAAATCCCCATCTTTCAAAATGTTCGCCTACGCCTAAGGCACAGATTATTCTATTGATTTTAGGTTTTAATTTCAATACCGTTTCATAATCCAGATGGTCCCAATGGTCGTGTGAAATAAAGAGGTAATCTATTGCAGGAAAATCATCTGTTGTATAAATATCGCTGCCGGGAAAACTTCTTGTTGTAAATTTTACAGGAGATGCTGCACCGCTTAATACAGGGTCAACTAAAATTTTCTTCCCATCGATTTGTATAAAATAAGAGGAATGACCAAACCATACCAACACATCTTTATTGGGTGCTAATGCAAGCAAGTTTGTTTTTTGGGAAGGCAATATTGTTGGCGGCTTTCTATGTTTTTTCTTTTTGAAAAAGAATTCATTTAGTACACTCAACATACTTACGCCTTCTGTTAAAGCGGGAGTATAACTTAGGTTTTGAAATTTACCTTCTTTATAATTCGCAGATTTTTTAATTCGTTCTAAACGTTCACCGGAAGGTGCTTTGCCAAATTTAGGCTGCTGTATAAAAATATATACTACTCCAATAAAAACAAGTACGGTGGCTAAAAATATAATCATTGTTGTTTTATTAACGCATGAAAATATTACAGAATTACCGTAAAAATTAGTTTCGGTTGTTTTTTATTATTTCTCTAACAGTGTTTTTTAACCGTTTATTTTATGGTACGTGATATAGGAAGTTAATAATATAGCAAACATTACTATTGCCATGCCTGCTTCGCTCCCAAATCCATCAATTGCACAATGTGCTATAAATGCAGATATATAAACGATACCGATTGCAACATAAGCCCATTCTTTAAGACGCTTACCAATGAATGGAATTATTAAAATCAAACCGCCGATGAATTGTCCAATGCTTACTTCATATCGAAACCAATCAGGCAAACCAAGATGATGCATTCCATCTAATGCCATTTTAGAATTAATATAAAAAATACCAGGCAATATAAAGAGTGCTAATATACCTGTACTTACCCAATAGATAACTTTTGTTGTTGTAGTAGCTGCCATAAATTTTTATTTATATTGTTTATAATTATTTTAATGCGTTACAAACATAATATTCAAAAATGATTTTTCAAAGTGCAGATTAGATTGCTACAGATAGCCCGAATGAATACGAATGTTTAAGCAATGTTTTATTTGTACCATTTGCAACAGAAAGTTTATCAAACAGTTGTTTCTACATAATTCTTTAATCCTGTACCTGTAATATAAGTCCACCCTTTTTCGAAACTAGCACGTGCAAAATCAGGATTATTTTGAGGAAATGTATCCAATCCTTCATGCGTTAATACCAGTTTTGTTTTATCGCCTTCGGCAAACAATTCAAAGCTTACCAATGAATCGCCTTCGTAATCTTTATATTTCCAGCTATAGGATAACTTTTTATTGGGAATTACTTCTTTTACTTTACATAGATGTACATAGGTTTTCTCTTTTCTACCACCTTCAAATGTAAATTCAAAACCAGGCTCTGCTTTAAATTCATCAATGTTGAAATACCATTTTTTCATTTCGTCATGATTACTGATTGCATTCCATACTTTTTCGACTGGTGCATTATAAACACGTTCTATTACGAAAGCTGTGGTGCTCATATTTTTTTATTTTAATTGTTTATCAAAAGATTTTCAAGTTTAGTAAGGCTTTGGCTCCAGCCTTCCTGCATACCATTTAAATATTTATCGGTATCAGGTGCTGCATTTGAAACGCTTGCATGTATTGTGAGTTTAGTATGCTCGCCTTCTTCTTCAAAAAGAACCGTATTCATTACATCAAAAAGCCTGTTGCCATCCGTATCCAATGCTCCTGAACTGAAAGCAAGAAGCGAGGGTTCTGTAATAACCGTAAAAACTCCATCCATTGGATAAATGGTACCATCCGGTGCTTTCATTTCAATATAAATACGACCGCCAATTTGTACATCTATTTCGCAAACAGGATTGGTGAAATGTGTTGGTCCCCACCATTTTGCTAATTGCTCAGCATCTGTCCAGGCTTTAAAAACCAATGCCCGTGGAGCTTTATAAATACGTGTAATTGTCATTTCCTTTATTGGCTTTCTTTTACTGAGGTACAATTCCAATCGTGCTATATTTTGTTTAAGACCTTCATCTGCTTTAAATGTTTTTACTGCCTGTTCTTTTACTTCAGCGGTTTCAAATACTAATGTAAAATGTAGTAATGTCTTACTGCCTTGTTGTTCAAAAAGAATAGTAGTTCTGTGTATTGGAATTGACACATGATCGTAAACAATTTTCTCCAGTTGCACTACTTCGGCAAAAACATTTTCATTTTTATAATCCGTACCATCCGGACCATGCATAATAAAACTCCAGTGCCCATTTACTTTTACATCCATTTTATGAATGGTATTGGTAAACCCATTCGGGCCCCACCAATGTTTGATATGTTGGGGATTTGTAAATACTTCCCAAACCAGTTCACGGGGAGCATCTAACAATCGGCTTATTGTAAGTGTTCTATTTGTTGTTTCGGCAATTGACATACAATTATTTTTATGTGATTGATGTTTTATTTCTTAATTCTTTCCAAATATGCATCCAGTTGATTAAATGTTCCGCCAAAGCCTTCGTTCATTGAATCAAACATACTTTCAAATGTGGCTTGCTCTTCAGCAGTGGCATTGTATGGGCCGCCTTCTAAGCGAAGTATTGTTTTTCCATTCTCTTCTGTAAGCGTCCACACATTCATTATTTCCAGCGGCCATGTTCCGCTGAATGGAGCACGGGTTATATTTCCATTTGCATCTGCAAAAGAATTTACAAATACGATTTTATCAGGAGCCTGAATTTCATGATAAACAAATATCCCGTACATCCTGAATCCGCTGTCATCCCCCATGCTATAATGAAAAATACCGCCGGGCTTTAATTCCAGTTTATGTATTTCCAGTTTAAAATCTTTGGGGTCCCACCAATGTACCAAATGTTCGGCTTTTGTCATTGCATCAAACACCAATTGTTTGGGTGCATTAATTGTCCGGGTGATGATTAATTGTTTTGGCTCGCTATTTTCTTTTTGCATTTTTTTTATGTTTAGGTGTTACTGCTTTTTTATCTGCCTGCAATTGATTTAAATAGACTTCAAGCGCATCCAGTTTAGTTGTCCAGAATTCTCTGTATTGTTCCACCCAATGAGATACTTCATTCAGCTTATCCAATTTTGCTTCGCAATAACGCTCACGACCTTTTTGTTTCATGATGATTAAACCGCACTCAGTCAGGATTTTTATATGCTTTGATATAGCAGGGCGGCTTACATCAAAATTTTCTGCCACCGAATTAAGGTTCAATGGTTGCTGTGCAATCATATTAATTATTGCACGTCGGGTGGGGTCTGCTATTGCCTGAAATACGTCTCTTCTCATATATATGTAACTATTCGGTTACAAATATATAAGAAACCGTTTGGTTACGCAAAAATATTTTTAGAAAATTTTTACTTCTCGATTCCTACAAATAAAAATGCCGGACTTAAATGTCCGGCATTTCAATATTGAAAGTTGTTTATATTATAAGCTGATAGTGCTTAATACATTATTCATATTACGTACAGCATCTGCGCTTTTGTTGAAAGCTGCTTGTTCTTCTTCAGTCAATTTGTAGTCGATGATTTTTTCCCAGCCGTTTCTGCCAATTACAACAGGAACACCTAAGCAAATATCTTTTTGTCCATATTCGCCGTCTAAACTAACGCAGCAAGTATATAGTTTCTTTTGGTCACGTACAATAGTTTCTACCAAAGCCGCACCTGCTGCGCCCGGGGCGTACCATGCAGATGTACCGATTAAGCCAGTTAATGTTGCACCACCAACCATTGTATCTGCTGCAACTTTTTTCAATGTTTCAGCATCTAAATAATTGCTTACCGGAGAACCCTGGTAAGTTGCCAATCTTGTTAAAGGAATCATTGTTGTATCACCATGACCACCTACTACAAAACCTTGCAGGTCGTTTGGAGAACAACCGATTGCCTGGCTTAAGTAATATTTAAAACGGCTGCTATCTAAAGTACCACCCATTCCGATGATTCTGTTTTTAGAAATACCGCTTGATTTCAATGCCAGATACGTCATCGTATCCATTGGGTTACTGATGATGATGAAGATTGCATTCGGCGAATATTTTAAAATATTTTCCGTTACGCCTTTTACGATACCTGCGTTAATGCCAATCAATTCTTCACGAGTCATGCCCGGTTTACGTGGCAGGCCTGAAGTAATAACTACTACATCGCTGTTAGCAGTCTTTGAATAATCGTTGGTGCTGCCTACGATTTTAGTATCAAAACCCAACAAGGTAGCCGATTGCATCATATCAATCGATTTGCCTTCTGCAAAACCTTCGCGGATATCCAACAATACCAATTCTTCGCAAAGCGCCGCACGGGCAATATTATCAGCACAGGTAGCACCTACGGCTCCAGCGCCTACAACAGTAACTTTCATAATTCAATAACTTTTATTAAATGGAGGAAATTTATTTGCGCCGCAAAGGTAGGGAGGATTTGTGATGTGTGATTTGTGATTTTGGATTTTTTATACGGGATTTGTCCGGGACGTGGATTGGAATGGATTTATAGGATTCTATGAATTTGAGGATGTTATCTGAATCACGGATTTTAAGGATTAAAGGATTGCACAGAATAACAGAGTCCTTTTCCGTGAAATCTGTGTAATCTATTTAATCCGTGATTCAGACGATTTAATCTATGATTCAAACAATAAAATCCCTAAAGCACAGCCGCTACTTTGGTTACCGATACACTGCCTTCAAAGATTTGTACAAATTTGCCATGTTTATCATACACTACAATAGTTGGAAAATTTCGGACATTGTAGAAGCCGCCTAAATACCAAATTGGATCTTTACCGATAGTAATATTTGGATAATCGGCAATATTATATTTTTTGTAAAAATTTTGGATATGGATATAATCCAATGGTGTTGCCATTACGATTTGCGCTTTTTTGAATAAGTCGAAATGCTTCTCAAGGCTATCCGTTTCCCGCTGGCAATGCTCGCAATCGGGACTAAATAATATTAATACCAAAGGCTTATTCTTTTCGAGGTCTGCTTTTGTAAATGTAGTACTGTCAGGCACTCTTATAATAGAGAACAGCGGAACATCCGGGTATTTTTTATACGTAGGGAGGCTGTCGATTCCTGCAATTTGAGCAAAGGATTGCTGGCATAAAAACCAGGCTGCAACTATAAATACAAAACGCTTCATTGGTATTTTTTTTATAAAACTATTGTAAAAGGCTGATAATTGAATGTTAACCGCCAAAATTTGGCTGCAATTTATAATTTTCAGTTAGCATTTCTCTTGTTACTTTTGCAATCCTAAGTTTAAAATTTAAAACACAATTATGGCAACAACAGCAGATATGCGGTCTGGGTTAATTATCAAGGTAGATGGCAGTTTATATTCGGTAGTAGAATTCGGGCAAAACAAAACTGCCCGTGCTGCTGCAAAAGTTTGGGCAAAACTTAAAGGTGTAGATAATAACCGTACTATTGAAGTAACCTGGAACAGTGGGGAAGTTATCTTTCCGGTAAGAGTAGAAAAGAAAGCATACCAATATTTATATAAAGATGATACCGGCTATAGTTTTATGGACGTTGAAACTTTTGAGCAAATTACTGTGCAGGAAAGCATGATTGATGCGCCTAAGTTTTTGAAAGACGGACAGGAAGTATCCGTATCAATAAATGGTGAAACAGACCTGCCGATGGCTGTGGAACTTCCGGACAAGATTGTATTATTGGTTACCTACAGTGAGCCGGGGATGAAAGGCGATACAGCTACACGTACACTAAAAGCTGCTACTGTTGAAACAGGAGCTAACGTAAATGTACCATTGTTTGTAAACGAAGGAGAACTGATCCGCATTAATGCGAAGACAGGCGAGTATGTAGAAAGAGTGAAAGAATCTTAGTTAAATTTTACTTTATTATAAAGCCGGTTTATAAAAAGCCGGCTTTTTGTTTTTGATAGATTATTAAACATTTTTTGCCATTTTTCATTGTTTTTTATAAAGAATGGGCATTTTTTGTTAAATTTTTTGTTGTTATATAATTGTGATTTTTATAAATCATTCCCTACCTTAGCGCCCCGATTCTTTACTAAAAACCATTAACGATATATGGACATCAAGAAAATTCAGGAGCTTATAAAGCTTATTAATAAGAGTAATATTGGAGAAATTACGATTGAGGAAGAAGGAACCAAGATTACCTTGAAGCAGAAAAAAGAACATGTACACGTTCAGTCAGTAAGTGTTCCGATGCAACAGCAAGCCCCACAACAACAAATTGTCAGCAGCCAGTCAATCCCTCCTCCGGCAGCAGCAGAAGCCCCAAAAGCAGATAACTTAATTACAGTAAAAAGCCCAATGATTGGGACATTCTATCGTCAGGCAGGCCCAGGCAAACCGGTTTTTGCAAATATCGGTGATGAAATAGAACAAGGCACTGTAGTTTGTATCATCGAAGCCATGAAGCTTTTTAATGAAATTGAAAGTGAAGTAAAAGGAAAAATCGTAAAAGTATTAGTAGAAGACGCAAGTCCTGTAGAATACGACCAACCTTTATTTTTGGTAGATCCTTCTTAAGTAATTAGTTAAAAACAGAAGCTATATTTATTATGCTTCCTGTATTTCAATTATTAATTGCTAATTATTAATTATTAATTACCATCTCGTGTTTAAAAAAATATTAATTGCCAACCGCGGAGAAATTGCTTTACGTATTATACGTACCTGTAGGGAAATGGGCATTAAAACGGTAGCTGTTTATTCAACCGCCGATAAAGATAGCCTGCATGTACGTTTTGCAGACGAAGCTGTTTGTATTGGCAAACCTGCCAGTTCCGAATCGTATTTAAATATCCCTCATATCATGGCTGCTGCCGAAATTACCAATGCTGATGCAATCCATCCTGGCTATGGTTTTCTTGCAGAGAACAGTCGTTTTGCACAAATATGCGATGAACATGGAATTAAATTTATCGGGCCAACTGCTGATATGATTAATTCCATGGGCGATAAGATTACGGCTAAAGAAACCATGATAAAAGCAGGCGTTCCGGTTGTTCCGGGTGGCGAAGGCTTATTGGAAAGTGTTGACCATGCTAAAAAATTGGCTGTAGAAGTTGGTTACCCTGTTATATTAAAAGCAACTGCAGGTGGTGGTGGCAAGGGAATGCGTGTGGTTTGGAAAGAAGAAGAAATTGAAAAAGCTTTTGAAAATGCCAAGACGGAAGCAGCTGCATCTTTTAAAAACGATGGCATCTACATGGAAAAATTTGTAGAAGAACCTCGTCATATTGAGATACAGGTTGCCGGCGACCAGTTTGGAAATGTTTGCCACCTGAGCGAACGTGATTGTTCCATTCAACGTCGTCACCAAAAATTGGTAGAAGAATCCCCTTCCCCATTTATGACTCCTGAGCTTCGTGAAAGAATGGGTGCTGCTGCTATTAAAGCAGCATCGGCTATTAATTATGAAAGCGTTGGTACCATTGAGTTTTTGGTGGACAAACACCGTAACTTCTACTTTATGGAAATGAATACCCGTATTCAGGTAGAACATTGCGTTACAGAAGAAGTCATCAACTATGATTTAATTAAAGAGCAAATAAAAATTGCTGCAGGCCATAAAATTAGCGGCAACAATTATTACCCTGAATTGCATGCGATTGAATGTCGTATCAATGCCGAAGATCCATACAACGATTTCCGTCCAAGTCCGGGAAGGATAACGACATTGCATCAACCGGGTGGCCATGGTGTACGTATTGATAGCCATGTATATGCCGGCTATGTAATACCTCCGTATTATGACAGTATGATTGCAAAAATAATTACGGTTGCCCGTACCCGTGAGGAAGCCATTGATACTATGTCGAGAGCGTTAAGTGAATATGTGATTGAAGGCGTTAAGACTACAATCCCTTTCCATCAGCAATTAATGCGTAATGAAGATTTCCGTAAAGGGAATTTTACTACTAAGTTTTTGGAATCGTTTACGATGAAATAATATACTTCAAAATCATTTTGATAGACACCTTTTGTTGAATAAGCAAAAGGTGTTTTTGTTTTTACATTTATACTTAGAACTAACCTTATTAAATCTTCATTTAGCACTTTTATTCATAATAAAATTTTTATCCTTTTATAAAAAATTAAATATTATGTTATCAAAAGCAATGCAGAAGCATTAAATAATCGGGTAAAATTAGAGGCATCATCATCACATGCTTATTTATCTATGACAAGTTGGAGCGAAAATATTGCCGAATACTTTTTTCAGCAAAGCGAAGAAGAAAGACAGCATATCCTAAAGTTTGTGCGTTTTATAAATGAAAGAGGTGGATTTGCCCTAATCCCTGCTCTAAAACAATCCAATGTAACCTACAAGGACTTAAAGAGTATGTTTGAAGAGTTTTTAAAACATGAAATCACCGTATCCAACAGCATTAATGAATTGGTACATCTTGCGTTAACAGAAAAAGATTATGCCACGCACAATTTTTTGCAATGATATGTAAGCGAACAGATTGAAGAAGAAAAAAGTGCCCGTGTATTAAATGATAAACTGGAATTGATTGGCGAAGATAAAAGCGGATTATATTTATTTGACAGAGATATTATGATGACAAGGCAGAGGGGCTGATAAAATAAATGCTGTCAAAATCTGTAAAGACGGGATAGCCCATATTTACTTTTACAAACAACTCCAATATTACCAATTTTTGGTACATTTGTTTTAAATATTCAGTCATGCAAAAAAACACATCAGTATCATTAGGTAACTATTTTGAAGGATTTGTTGAAAACAAGATTACTGAAGGCAGGTATAAAAATGCCAGCGAAGTTATTCGAGCCGGCTTACGTTTATTAGAAGAAGAAGAACATAAACTATTCCACCTTAAAAAAGCTATTCAAGATGGTTTAAACAGCGGTATTGCAACAAATTTTGACCCCCAAAAACACTTAAGAGCATTAAAAGCAAAGAAGCAAGCAAATGGCTAAATATGCTTTAAGCCAAATGGCATTGGCCGACCTCTCAAATATATGGGAATACACCTACGAGGAATGGAGTCAAATGCAGGCAGATAAATACTATACCCTTTTAATAAATACTTGTCAGAAACTTGCAGATAAACCTTCAATAGGAAAAGCGTATAAACAAATTGCGGATGACATATTTGGTTATCGAATCAAGAAGCATATTATCTTCTACCACACTATCTCTAAGAAGTCAACTACAACTGTAGAAATAATCAGGATATTACATGAGAGTATGGATTTACGTAATCAACTCGCAGAAGGCTAATAGCCACATAAATTTCTTGCTTAAATTAATAAGAACAACGTACAGACTCAATTGTCTTTTAGAAAAATCGAACCTTATATTTGCTGAATGAAGCATTTTTCCCAAACAACCTTTCCTCTTAAAAACCTTGATGCGCTTATAGCTTCAGCAATCGGATTTTACATCATCTATCTTTATACAAATCACAGCGGCATTGGTATTTCTCCTGATTCTATTGTCTATTTAAGTACTGCAAGAAATATACATTTACATCATTCCATTATAGACTTAAGTGGAAAAGCATTAGCCGATTTTCCGGTTTTTTATCCAATATTTTTAAGCTTTCTTATTTATATAACCAAGCTCGACCCGTTGGTTTGTGCTCCTTTATTAAATGGCATTTTATTCGCCCTTGTTATTTATATAAGTGGCTGGATAATGGAAGCTTTTATCGTTCGGTCTAAATGGTATAAGTATATTATTTTAAGCTGTATGGCAATAAGCCCATGCTTGTTACAGGTATATTCCATGCTTTGGTCAGAAACCTTATTTATCCTTTTTACTTTATTGTTTTTTATCTCTTTTAAATATTATTTACAATCTTATTCACTCAAGAGATTATTCCTTGTAGCTTGTATTGCAGGCCTGTCTTGTATTACACGTTATGCAGGGATAACGCTTATCGGCACAGCCGGATTAATATTACTGTTTGATAATAAACTTTTGCTTCATAAAAAAATCGGCCATCTTTTATTATTTGGTTTAACAGGCAGTTTATTACTGGTTTTAAATTATATCCGCAATATAATGTTGTCTGGAACATTAATGGGCAACAGAGAAACAAGCCTTACATCTTTTACCGATGCCATTCACAATTTCGGGGCAGTACTTTGTTATTGGCTGCCATTACCAAAAGAAAATTATTCAATAGCATTTTGTGTTGGTTGCTTTGTGATTTTATGTTTTATAGCATTGTTTATTTATCGGCTTTTAAAACGTTCTGATTACACTTCGTATGAAAATATCACTACTGTTTTCTTTATTGTGTATGCTTTCTTCATGTTACTGTCTGCAACTTTTTCACGATATGAAATATTCAGCAGCCGGCTCTTATCCCCTATTTTCATTTCTTTCCTTTGGGGTAGTTCTTGTCTTCTACCCATTTTTAAAAAACAGTTTTTCTTAAACAAAAAGTTATTAATTGTTTTCATAGCAGGATTACTTACGTTAAGTTTTCAGGCAAATCAATGGATGATTGATTCGGATAGTTATGAAGGCATAAAAGATGCCGGAATGCCCGGTTTTGCTGAAGATAGCTGGAACAAAGAATCTGAAATAGTACAATTTCTAAAATCTCATCCTACTATCTTCCAACCCGATAAAGTTGTTTATTCTAATGCAAATGAAGCCGTGTATTTTTATACCAATCTCCAGTGCGAAGATTTACCACATATTGTAATTTCGCAACAGTTAAGGCAATTTGCCAGTTGCAATAAGTTTTATCTTGTTTGGTTTAATGATATTAATAATCCTGAGTTGATTGATTTAAAAACAGTATTGTCAGAGAAAAAAATATATCCATTGTACAAATTCAGTAATGGAACCATCTACTCTACTGATGCTGCATCCAACAAATAACTTATTACATACCACTTAATACATATTTAAATGCCTGCTACAGAAAATACAGTTATTGTTTATACAGATGGTTCATCCAGAGGAAATCCCGGTCCGGGTGGATATGGTGTCATCCTTATTTGGGGTACTGTAAAAAAAGAATTATCGCAAGGTTATAAACGTACGACCAATAACCGTATGGAGTTAATGGCAGTTATTGCTGCGTTGGAAGCATTGAAGAAAGAAAATCTGCAGGTGTTAATTCATTCAGACAGTTCGTATGTAGTAAAAGCCATAGAAGAAGGCTGGCTGAAAAACTGGATTAAAATAAATTTTAAGGACAAAAAGAATAAAGATTTGTGGATGCGTTATCATACCATCTCACAAAAGCATCGGATAAAATTAAAATGGGTAAAAGGACATGCCGATAATCCATACAACAACCGTTGTGATATATTGGCTACCGAAGCGGCTGATGGCAAAGGCTTGATTCCGGACATTGGTTATGAAGAAGCTTAAAACAAAAAAGCCATCTGCAAAACAGATGGCTTTTACAATTCGATTATTATTCTTAAGCAGCTACTGCTTCTTTATTTTTTACTGCAACTTGTTGAGCTAAAAAATAAACCCCAAACAAAATACCGCTATACACCAAATCCGCCAATATGCTTGTCTTGAAAAAAGGCAAGCCGCCAATCATGC
>Ga0206875_1077_pt1 | contig 24736 bp, 15 predicted proteins | sample Alteio_BWOrgCont_9_FD_152616 | JGI IMG/M metagenome (GOLD analysis project Ga0206875, IMG submission 152616) | Enriched cells from forest soil in Barre Woods Harvard Forest LTER site, Petersham, Massachusetts, United States -... | ecosystem: Environmental > Terrestrial > Soil > Temperate forest > O... | reverse complement strand
TTAAATTCACCGAAAAGGGCAACGTGCAACTTAAAATATATAAAGCACCAAGAAACTGGAAAACCAAAAATAGCGAACTTGATATAGCTAAAACGGTAGTCGCTTTCGAAATAACCGATAGTGGAATTGGTATATCCAGGGACAAGCAGAATATAATATTCGAAGCGTTCCAGCAGGCTGAAGGTTCTACAAGCCGTAAGTATGGTGGAACAGGATTAGGCCTTTCTATCAGCCGCGGACTTTCAGATTTGCTTGGTGGTGTTATAGAACTTGAGAGCGAACTTGGCGAAGGAAGCAGGTTTACATTATTCCTCCCTATTAGTATTTCTCCACAAGTTATAGAAAACAGGCAATTATTGGAAAGAGCCAATGGTAATGGAAAGCAAAAGCAAATTGCGGTTTCTGAAATGGATGGTGCTTTTATGGTAGATGAGATTGGCGATGACAGGTCGAAATTAAGCCCCGGCGATAAAATATTGCTGATGGTTGAAGATGACCTGAGGTTTGCAAAAATTATGCTTACTAAAGCACATGACTATGGAGTGAAGCTTATACTGGCGACAAAATGCAATGAAGTGCTTGATTATATAAGCCAGTATACACCTACTGCAATATCATTAGATATTAATATGCCTGATATGAATGGATGGAAAGTGCTGGACAGGCTGAAAAATGATTTAAGCTTCAGGCATATACCGGTTTATATTATATCGGGTGAGGAAGACAGAAACGTAGGATTAAGGCGCGGTGCAAGGAACTGTTTGCAGAAACCGTTAAAGGACAATGCACTGAAAAATCTTTTTGAAGATATAATTTACCTCAGCAATAAAAAGGTAAAAGATATGCTGATAATAGAAGACGATGAAAAGGATTCATCAGATATAGCAAAGATCATTAAAGGTGATGATATTAATATAGTTACTGCAAAAACTTCAAAAGAAGCGTTGGCACTGATGAATAAGAGAAAGTTTGATTGCCTTGTGGTTGATCCGTCCCTTTCAGATTCTTCAGGATTTGATATTCTTAAAACGCTTGATGACAGAAAAGATGATACCCTGACATCGGTTGTGGTGAGGTATTCAAAGAACCTGACGAAAAAAGAAGAGACCCAGGTAAAGCGGTTTGCGAAGGCTGTTGTTTCAAAGGAAAAACATTCGCTCGAACAATTGGCCGACCAGACAGCGTTATTCCTTCACAGGCAATATAGTGCCATGCCCGAATTAACAAGGCAGGCAATAGATTATTACAGGAAGTCGGAAGATTCATTAAAGGGTAAAAAAGTTCTGATAGTGGACGACGACGTCCGTAATTTATTTGCCCTTACAACTGCATTAGAAAGGTTTAAAATTAATGTGTTGAACGCAGAAAGCGGACAGGAAGCTATTGCGAACATTGAGAAAAACCCGGACATTGATGTTGTGTTAATGGATATAATGATGCCTGAAATGGATGGTTATGAAACAATGAAGCAGATTAGGAAGGACAAAAAAAATGATGACATCGCTATAATTGCGGTTACTGCCAAAGCCATGAAGGGCGACAGGCAGAAATGCATAGAGTCCGGCGCTTCTGATTATATAACCAAACCTGTTAACGTTGAACAATTGCTTACGCTTATGAGAGTGTGGGTTAAATAGTTTTTATTAATGCTTCTTGTTTAGCAACAATGGGTTAAGCTATGAGTACAGAACAGGCTATTAAAATATTATTGGTTGATGACAGGAAGGAAGACATTCTTTCCCTGGAAGTACTTTTAGCAAACCCGAACTATAAATTTGATAAAGCAACTTCGGGACGGGAAGCATTAAGAATATTGCTGAGAGAGTACGACTATGCATTAATACTGATTGATGTACAGATGCCTTTGCTCGATGGCTTTGAAACTGCCCAGCTTATCAGGGAGAGTGAAAAACTTAAACATATACCCATAATATTTCTGACTGCTAATAATGACAGGCCCAATAATATTTTTAAAGGATATCAGGCCGGTGCGGTAGATTTTATGATAAAGCCCGTAGTTCCTGAAATAATAAGAGCCAAGGTGGCAGTATTTGCTGAACTTTATAGAAAAAGTAACGAGCTGTTGATTCAAAAGCAAAACTTGCTGGTGCTTAATAAGGAGCTTGAACAACGATCGGAAGAGCTTGCCAGGAGCAATATGGACCTTGAGAAATTTGCATACGTGGCATCACATGATATGCAGGAACCATTACGTACCATTATAAGCTACATAGAACTTATACAAAAAAAGTTTAACGGTTCCATTGATAAGGATATGGAAAAATATATGGATTATGTGGTAGGTGCAGGGTACCGGATGCGGGAACTTATTATGGGGCTGCTCGAGTATTCCCGTGCCGATAGAGAAGAAAAGCCATTTACCGAGGTTAATTGCGAGGAAATTTTTAAAGCTGTAATAGCTAACCTTCATAGGAGTATTGAAGAAAATAAGGCTGTTATTCAATGCGATAAGTTGCCTGTAATTAAGGCAAGTTATATGCAAATGATACAATTATTTCAAAACCTGATGAGTAACGCTATTAAATTTAAGAAAGGTACTGTGCCGCAGGTTAAAATTTCTTATAAAAAGATAGAAGGACACCATCTTTTTTCCATCGGGGATAATGGAATTGGAATTGAACCGGAATACAGGGACAAGATATTCGAAATGTTTAAACGCCTGCATCCTATAGGAGAATACATGGGAGTGGGTATTGGTTTAGCTATTTGCAAAAAAATAGTTGAACGGCATAAAGGTAAAATATGGGTAGACTCAATACCCAATAACGGAAGTACTTTTTATTTTACGATTTCCGACAATTAATTACCCCGCCCAGTTCTCTCTATCTAAACTGCGGTAATTTATCGCTTCAGCAAGGTGCGGTGTTTCAATATTTTCAGAACCTGCTAGGTCGGCTACTGTACGGGCTACTTTTAATATTCTGTCGTATGCACGGGCAGAAAGATTCAGTTTTTCCATAGCTGTTTTTAAAAGCTGGTGACCGGCATCATCAATTTTACAATAAACCTTCAGTTGTTTCGAACTCATTTGGGCATTGCAGTATATACCGCTTCCTTCAAAGCGCTTTGCCTGTATTTCCCTTGCTTTTATAACGCGTTCTCGCACGACTTCACTCTTTTCACTTACCCTTTCCGAAGATAATTCTCCGTAGGCAACCGGGACTACTTCAACATGTATATCAATACGGTCGAGCAGCGGGCCTGAAATGCGGTTTAAATATTTCTGAACTGTACCCGGTGCGCAAACACATTCTTTTTGTGGGTGGTTATAGAACCCACAAGGACATGGGTTCATAGAGGTAACGAGCATAAAGCCTGCAGGATAATCGACTGTGAACTTTGCTCTCGATATTCGTATTACGCGATCTTCTAATGGCTGACGCATAACCTCTAATACGGTTCTTTTAAATTCAGGCAATTCATCTAAAAACAATACACCGTTATGCGCTAATGAAATTTCGCCTGGCTGAGGGAAGCTGCCGCCGCCTACTAAAGCAACATCCCAACAGTAACAATAGCTCGTACAAGTTGCCAATTGCCCTTTCCAATCAATGGAATGCAATTAACTTATACACAGTTTCAGTGCAACCATCATCGCAAGATAGTGGCATGAGGATGGAAGGCCACCAAATAAGGGTCAGAATCGATATAGAAATCCTGAAGAAGGATTGGGAGTTTTTAAACAGTCGGGTGGTTTTCTGATTATTACTGGCCTTAAAATCCATGTTTTGGAGTTAATTAAATGATTGCCACAATGTTTTTAGGTCTTTTCTTATGGATTTGATGACTTTTAGTCTAAATCATTTCTGGAGGCATCCAAGATAACTTGGCCAAAACAAGAAAGGAACCCATTTTAGGTTCCTTTCTTCAATTTCAGTCCGTTGTTAAACCTATTAACTACGCAGCCCATTTATTTCATTTGCTTGTGGACTGGGCGGGAATCGAACCCTGCTTCTACGGATTATCTTAAGTATTTTATTATTACAAATATACGAAAGAATATGTGAGAGTTGCAAGTTCATTGCTGACTTTTTTACGTTAATAACTGCTATTAATTAAATTTCAGGAGGAAAGTTAAAGTCGTAATATTGTGTGATTAGAAAAAAGGATAGGTGAGCTTTAATAAAATACTCAATAAGTACCGAAAGGTTTCATTCTCAGAGCGTGATAAAGGCGAGCGTTTTGAGCGCCTGATGCAGGCTTATTTATTGACAGACCCAAAATATTCAAACAGGTTAAAAAAGGTCTGGCTATGGAATGAGTTTCCAAGTAAAAATGACCTGGGTGGCAATGACACGGGTATTGACTTGGTTGCATTAACTGTTGAAGGTGATTATTGGGCGATTCAATGCAAATGTTTTCAGGAAAGTGCGGTGATTGATAAACCAGCAGTTGATTCATTTCTTTCTACTTCAAGCAGGGAGTTTAAAAACGAGGAACTTAAGACTGTTACTTTTTCGCTAAGGTTGTGGATTTCAACTACAAATAAGTGGGGGCCAAATGCGACTGAGGCAATAAAAAACCAAGACCCGCCCGTTACAAGAATAAATCTATTCGATTTAACTGAGGCTCCTGTTGACTGGGAAAAGTTAGATAAAGGCATACATGGTGAAGCATCCCGCACACCCAAAAAATCATTAAGGCCACACCAAAAAGTGGCGTTAGATAAAGCACACGAACACTTCAAAACTGCTGATCGGGGCAAGTTAATAATGGCCTGCGGAACAGGCAAAACATTTAACACACTACGCATTGCCGAGTATGAGACACAAGGCAAGGGGCTTATTCTGTTCTTAGTGCCATCCATCGCTTTATTGGGTCAATCTCTGCGGGAATGGTCATCAGATGCTAATGAGCCAATCAACGCAATTTGCATTTGTTCAGACCCGGAAATTTCAAGGAAAAAGACTAAAAACGACGACAGCGACAGCTTTAGTGTTGTTGATTTAGCATTACCAGCATCTACAAATACAAAAGACATACTTCATCAATTTCAGCAAGTTAAGACAAATGGCAAATCTGGAATGACTGTTGTGTTCTCTACTTATCAATCAATAGAGGTTATTGCCAGAGCGCAAAAGGAATTAATTAAAAATGGATTTGGGGAATTCGATTTGATTATTTGTGATGAGGCTCACCGTACTACAGGTGTTTCGTTGGCTGGTGAAGATGAATCAGCATTCACCAAAGTCCACGATAATAATTTTATCAAGGCGAAGAAGCGGTTGTATATGACGGCCACACCTCGACTTTATAGCGACGATACTAAGAGTAAGGCAGCCCAAGCTGATGCTGTATTATGTTCAATGGACGACCCAAAGCTTTATGGCGAAGAGTTTTACAGGATAGGTTTTGGAGAGGCGGTTGAGCGGGATTTGCTTACCGATTATAAAGTATTGATTTTAACACTAAGTGATAAAGATGTTCCTCCGGCAGTTCAAAAAATGATAATGGATAAGGAGAGTGAAATAAATTCCGATGATGCTTCAAAGCTTATTGGCTGTGTTAATGCACTCTCCAAACAGATATTAGGTGATGAAGGAATTATAAAAGCCAGCGACCCTGACCCAATGCGGAGGGCGGTGGCATTCTGCCAAAGTATTGCAGTATCTAAAAAAATAACCTCCACATTTAATATAGCAACTGATGCTTACATAAACTCTTTGCCTGCCGAGAAAAAAGAGCAAATGGTTTCAGTGGCCTCAAGGCATATTGATGGAACAATGAATGCGCCTGAACGTGATGAGTTATTAGGTTGGCTAAAATCTGATAGTGAAAATAACGAGTGCAGGGTGCTCACCAATGTGCGCTGTTTGAGTGAAGGTGTAGATGTACCTTCTTTAGATGCAGTTATGTTCTTATCAGCACGTAACTCACAGGTAGATGTGGTTCAATCTGTTGGCCGTGTAATGCGTAAGGCACCTAACAAAAAGTACGGGTATATTATTATTCCTGTTATTGTTCCCTCAAATGTAGAAGCTGACAAGGCGCTTGATGATAATGAAAGATACAAAGTTGTGTGGACTGTATTAAATGCTTTACGTGCACATGACGACCGATTCAATGCTACCGTTAATAAAATCGAACTTAACCGCACACGGCCTCAGCAGATTTTAATTGGCCGTCCTGAGTATTCATTTGATAAAGATGGAATGCCAACCGTTGTGGCAGAAGACCATAAAGCTTACGAGAATATAAAAGACTTGAGCCAACAATTGGCTATGCAGTTTGAACAATTGCAGCATTTGATGTTTGCCCGCATGGTGCTAAAAGTAGGCGACCGCAGGTATTGGGAACAATGGGCAAAAAGCGTTGCGGAAATTGCCGAACGGCAAGGTGAACGGATTAACAGATTAATAACTGAAGACAAGGCACACCAAAGGGAGTTTGCCAATTTCTTAGCAGGGTTGCAAAAAAATATTAACCCAAGTATTACCCAGCACGAAGCTGTGGAGATGCTTTCACAGCATATTATTACTAAGCCGGTATTTGAGGCCTTATTTGAAGGATATTCTTTTGTAAAGAATAATCCTATTTCAGTTTCTATGCAAAGTATGCTGGATTTACTGGAAGAGCAGGCCATTGAAAAGGATACTGAGACCTTGCAAAAGTTTTATGAATCAGTTAAGATGCGTGCTTCGGGTATTGACAATGCTGAAGGTAAACAGCGTATCATTATTGAGTTGTACGACAAGTTTTTTAAAGCAGCCTTCCCCAAAATGGTCGAAAAACTGGGGATAGTTTATACGCCCGTGGAAGTGGTTGATTTCATTATTCACTCTGTACAAGCGGTATTAAAAAAAGAATTTGACCGCAGTTTATCTGATGAGAATATACAGATACTCGACCCATTTACTGGGACTGGAACATTTATAACACGCTTACTTCAGAGTGGGTTAATTAATAAAAAAGATTTGCAGCGCAAATATCACAATGAAATATATGCTAATGAAATTGTATTACTTGCATATTACATCGCTGCTGTTAATATTGAAAATGCGTACCACGATATTATGGGAGAGACTAACTATTCTCCATTTGATGGGATTTGTTTAACGGATACATTCCAGTTAGGTGAAACAGAAGAAGGCGAAAAAATGTTTTCTGAGATGTTCCCGCAAAACTCTGCAAGAGTTGCTAAACAAAAGAAAGCACCGCTTCGAGTCATTATAGGAAATCCACCATATTCTGTTGGGCAAAAATCTGAAAATGATAATGCAAAAAATCAAGAATACCTTAAACTCGATAAAAAGATAGCCAGTACTTATGTAGCATCCTCAAACACTACTATGAATAAAGCTTTATATGATGCCTACATAAAAGCGTTCCGTTGGAGTACTGATAGGTTAGATAAAAATGGCGGCATCATTTGTTTTGTTTCTAATGGTAGTTGGTTAGATGGAAATGCGACCTCTGGCTTCCGAAAATGTTTGGAAAAGGAATTTTCATCAATATTTGTATTTAACCTGAGGGGTAATGCACGTACTCAAGGTGAACAAAGAAGAAAGGAGGCTGGAAATATATTTGGAGGTGGTTCAAGAACACCTATTTCCATTACTCTTTTGGTGAAAAACCCTAAACAAGAAAACCCTAAAGCAACAATTCATTACAATGATATTGGCGACTATTTAAACAGAGAAGAAAAACTTGTTTTAATAAAGAAGCTCTCAACGATTGAAAGTAATGAAATGGTTTGGACTAAATTGAATTCAAACGATGAGGGAGATTGGATAAATCAGCGCAATGATGTATTTGATACATTCTTCGCTATTGCCTCTAAAGATAAAAAATGTGATGCAATTTTCAATATTAATACTAATGGTGTTGTAACAAGCCGTGATGCTTGGGTTTATAGTTTTTCCAGAATAAGTCTTGAAAAAAATATTAAAAGCACAATAGATTTTTATAATGACCAATTAAAGATTTTTCAAGATGAGAAAAAGAGCAATTCAAAGCTTGAAGTTGAAAACTTTATAGATACTAACCCAATAAAGATTAGTTGGTCAAGGGCTTTAAAACAAGCATTGAATAGTGGAAAGGTTAGAAAGTTTGAAAACAAGTCAATTGTGATAAGTTTACATAGACCATTTGTTAAACAGCAATTTTATTTCAATCGGAATTTTAATGAATGTGTTTATCAACAACCGAAGTATTTTCCGAATTCAGGACATGAAAATTTAGTTATTTGTGCACAAGGAATTGGTGAGGATAAAGGGTATTCTGTTATAATGTCAAATTGTTTAATTGACTTAAAAACTTTATATAATTGTCAATGCTTTCCTCTTTATTACTATGAAGAACGCCAAAAGCAAAACCCAGGAATGTTTGATGAAGTTGGAGATAGTGAGTATATACGGAGAGATGGGGTGAGTGATTTTATTTTGGAACGTGCAAAAGCCATTTATGGGAAAACCGTTAGCAAAGAAGATATTTTTTATTATGTATACGGGTTTTTACATAGCCCTGAGTATAGGGAACTATTTGCTAACGACCTAAAGAAGATGCTACCCCGTTTACCATTAGTTGAAGATGTTCGGGATTTTTGGAAACTCAGCAAAGCTGGGAAAACATTGGCAGACCTACATATTAATTATGAAAGTGTTTCAGCATACGAGGGAGTAAAGGTCATTGGGGTAGATATAAAGTTCTATACTGTAGAGAAAATGCGCTTTCCCAAGAAAGACCAAAAGGATACGATTATTTTCAACAGCAAAATTATAATTGAGAATATCCCTGCAAAAGCTTACGAATATATTGTGAATGGTAAGAGTGCAATAGAATGGATAATGGAACGCTACGCAGTTACTACGCATAAAGAAAGTGGTATTAAAAATGACCCCAATGATTGGGCGATAGAAGCTGGAAACCCAAGGTACATATTGGATTTGTTATTAAGCATTATCAATGTTAGCGTTCAAACGGTTGATATTGTTAACAGTTTGCCCAAAGTGAAGTTTGAATAAGTGATATATTTAATGAAGGAATTAATTCAATTTAAAATAAAATGTACTTAGAGAAATTCCATATTAAAAATTTCAGAGGAATTAAGGATATTGAATTGGCCTTTAACAAAGGACTTAATGTTCTTATTGGCGAAAACAACGCTGGGAAAACTACGATTATTGATGCTCTTCGGATTTGTTTAAGCTATGGGAATCAGCGAAGAGACATGTATGTTTCACTTTCGGATTTTCATATTAATAAAGAAACTATAATTGAGCAGTTAAATGATATTGAATTCCATTTGCATTTTCACATTGAGTTGCCGGATGAAGCTGGATGGTTTAATGATTTATTGAGCGTACAGGAAGATGGTACACAAGATTTACAGTTACATTTTAGGTACTACCTTGATGAGAATGAAAGAGTTAAATATAAAGTATGGGGCGGCTCAAATGAAGGGCAGGTTATTGCACCGGAAGTTTTATTCCTCATATATCACGTACATTTAGATGCATTAAGAGATGCAGAACAGTATTTAAAGCCAATCAGGGGAAATAGGTTAGGCCAACTATATTCAAATATCCAGATTGACCCTGATCGGGCAACAGACATTGAGAAAAAAAAGGATTTAGCAAAAAAGGTCAGAACAGCAGTAGATAGTGATGCAGAGTGGGTGGGACATGTGTCAAAAGGGAAAGAGAAAATTAATGAGCATCTAAAAGAAACGAGCTTTACAGATAAACAGCAGCAAGTTGATATTTCCTTCCTGCCCTTCGATTTCAACCGATTAGTTGACAATTTGAAGATTCAAATGCCGGTATATTCAGATGGATTACTTGCAGGAGATGAGACAAAACAAAGACATTTTGAGCTTTATCAAAATGGACTTGGATATAATAACCTAATTTATACCGCTACCGTTTTAGGGGATTTGAAACAGCGGAAGGAATTGCAAAAAGAAAGTTATGCTGCATTGCTGATTGAAGAACCAGAGGCGCATCTTCACCCTCAATTGCAAAATTTATTTTTTAACCATTTGAATAAACTTGATAGTGAGCTGGGGTTTCAGATATTTATTTCTTCACATTCTCCTACTATTACGGCAAAAGCTAATTTGAAATCTGTGATTGTATTGCAAAATCAAGGGAATAAGATTCATGCGGTGACGTTAAACAAATCAGGGCTTACAGAAGAAAACAAAAAACATCTGCATAAATTTTTAGATGTAACCAAATCACAGATTTTTTTCTCAAATGGTGCAATTTTGGTTGAAGGTATCTCAGAGGCTTTACTAATGCCGATTTTTAGCAAGATGTTAGGTGATGAATATAATATTGAAAAGGCCGGTATTGAATTAGTGAACATTAATGGAGTGGCCTTTGAACATTTTGCAAACTTATTTAATAACGAGGATGAAGCGAAGAACCTAAAAACACGATGTTCTTTAATAACAGATGATGATACAGAGTTTGAAACGGATGAAATTGCATCAAGAGCAAAAATAGCTTCTGAGCTTGCAAAAAAGAATTTGAAGGTATTTTTAGCAAAGAGGACTTTTGAGTTTGAGTTGTTTATTGCTGGAAATAATGAGATACTGTTAGAGATATATACAGAAATGCATCCTATTTCGGCAAGTAGAATTGTAAGTAATGCGGACATTAAGGTACATGCTAATAATTTTCTCGAAAAAGTTATTGCCAATAAAGCAAAATCTGAATTAGCCCATAGGTTAGCAGTTAAGCTCTCTTCCGATGCAACGGTAAGAGGTAGGTTTATTGTTCCTGATTATATTAAGCAAGCAATTAAATATGCCACAAAAGGTGAGTGATGGTTACCTTATCGGCCAAGCAAAGTGAAATTGTAAATGATAAAGCTGGAAAGTTTGTTGTAAGAGCATGCCCTGGTAGCGGCAAGACATTTTGTGTAAGTGCAAGGCTTGCACGATTAATTTCGGGTTGGAAGGAAAAACATCAAGGCATTGCAGCAATTTCATTCACCAATGTAGCATGGCAGGAAATTGAAAAAAAATACAAGGAAGAATTTGAAATTGGTAAAAAAATATCTTATCCACATTTTATAGGAACTATTGATGCGTTCATTAATAAATTCATTTTTCTTCCTTATGGGCATTTAATTTTGAAATGTAAAGGTCGCCCAACTTTAGTCGGTGAACCGCATGGGATATGGACAGGGAAATACTTTAGTGATGGCCTTTTCGACAATATAAGTTATAAAATAGACGGTAGCTTGTATGCGCTTAATAAAAGCCGTATGCGTAGCGGCTGGGAGACCAATGATGCGATCATTCGTTCAAAGAAGAATCTGAATAAAGGAGGATTTGCAACACAGTCAGATGCGAACTATTTTGCAATGAAGATACTGGAAGCATTTCCGCAAATTGCAAAGGCAATTGCACTAAGATTTCCATTTTTGATAGTTGACGAAGCTCAAGATACTTCCGATATTCAGATGAAGATTATTGATTTACTTATTGCTAACGGTCTCAGTGAAGTAATGCTTGTTGGCGACCCCGATCAGGCAATTTTTGAATGGAATGATGCAAGGCCGGATTTGTTAACTCAAAAATTTAACGATTGGAGTGAATCCGTAATTTTAAACGAGAATCGAAGAAGCTCACAAAGGATATGTAATTTCACTTATAATATATCATCACTTACGGAAGCATCAGCTTCTGTAAGTGATGATGTCAGAAGTTTTACGTACCAACCTAAAGTAATAGTCTATAATCAAGACCTTCCTCAAATTGTTGCTTCATTTATTGAAGAATGTACTCAAAATGGGATAGCCATTTCTGAAGAATCAGTGTCGGTAGTATTTAGGAGTAGGAATATAATGAATGAGATTACTGGAATACCTGAAGTACCTTCTGGTTCGAGTCCGTGGGTTACTCACGATAACTATACAAAGGATTTTGCAAAAGGAAAATTTCTTTATGACAATGGCGATTTTAAAAGTGGTTTTAAGTCAATTGAGAGGGCGATAGTAAAGCAAATGGGCAACTTATCATTCTGTTCAGAAGAAAATATTGATAATGCAATAAATAAAATTGGCTATATCAATTTTAAAACCCAAATATTTAGGTTTATAGGATTGATGCCTAAAACTAATATTCCTCTTGGAAATTGGGTTGATACCACCAATGGAGTTTTACAAGCAAATAACATAAATTTTCAATTGGGCATTACTACCGCAGGGAGGAGTTACTCATTTCAACAGGTATTTATGAGTGAAAGTGAAAAGATTGTAGATAGGAATTATCACATGGGTACTGTTCATAGTGTCAAGGGAGAAACATTTGATGCTACACTTTTGATATTAAAAACTAAAGGTATTGGAAAAGCATATAAAACAATTTTAAATGAGGGTGTTTCGATTTCAAGTAATGAAGAATTAAGGATTACTTATGTTGGAATGACACGAGCGAGGAAAATATTAGTTATAGCAGTACCGAATGATGAAAATAAACGTGTATGGGAACAAAGACTAAACGCGAATAATGTTCTTCCTAATTAGGGATGTAATTCACCTTCATCAGCGAAGCTATAGTACCCCTCACCTGATACAATCAGGTGGTCAACTACATTAATGTTCAGAATTTTCCCTGCCTGCACCATATATTTTGTCATTGTAATATCCTCCTTGCTGGGTTTAACTGAATTGGATGGATGATTGTGAGCTAAGATGATTGCCGATGCGCCCAGGTGAACAGCATTGCGAAATACCTCCCTTGGGCCAGCCACTAATCCGTGCATGGTTCCCATTGCAACCCAATCAACATAACGGATACGGAAAGCCCTGCTAACACCTATAACATATAAGTGCTCTTTCTCCTTATCAAATGGTTGCATAGTTTCTATTAATCCCCATAAAAACTTATAGACTTGCTGGGAGCCTGTTACTGTAATCTTATTTTCCTTTTCAATCTTTACTATCATTCAGTATAATCGTTAAAATGTCCATCATTAAAGAGTTTGTCGAAACTAAAATAGCGACAGCAAGGAAGCAAATATGGAAGCGAAAACTTTTCTAAAACTTTTGTACCGCCGATTTTTTCCAATCACTGGAATGTGATTATTTCGCTGGGTTAGGGGATATAAATGAAAAACCATACAGTTCATATCGTTCAAACAGACTATATAAACCATATAGTGTATAAAAGTAAGTAAACCAATAAAATCAATTGCTATGAAAAAAACATCAACATGCAGGTCACCGTAGGCGAAAGCGAGGGTGCCCAGAAGTGCCAAATCAATTATTAAACACAACGAGTGTAATTCCTAAAAACAATGGAAGATACTAAAGAGCAGGGGAACAACCTGCTAGACCAAGCCGCCCAACCAGTTGAAAATAAAGAAGCTGATGGCGCAACAGGTGCAACCAATATGGAAGCAACTGAAACAGAAGATACGGGCGAAACAGGTGAAGAAAGCACCAAGCCCAAACGCAGTTATCAGGAGATTATCTCTACGATAAAAGCCATTCACCAGAAGCATTCAGGTCAGAATGCCTTCCTTAGCCCTGTAAAGACTAACGGTACACGAACCGCATGGAGGCCGCTGACCAACCCTCATAGGGATGGTATTGAGGCTTTTTCAATCGAAGAACCTAATGAGCTTGAACTCAAGCGCAGTAGCAAACATCCTACAGAAGGTGTTACGGTACATGGCACTGCATTTAAAAAATGCTTCGGTGCCAGTCTCGATGAAATACCTGATAGGCAACAAATCAATATACTATTGGTGGATGGTACGGAGTTTACAGGCTATGTAATTAACGGTAAAGGTGCCGCTAAGATATACATGCCTATAAACTACTGGCCAAAAGGGTGCACCATGCCTGTACATGGAATGATGCAGCCGGTGCTTGCAATAGGTTATACGCTCGGCTAAGAGTAAAGGGAATATGTGCAGGGCTGATGAAACGGCCCTGCACCATTTCTAATTACACAATTACAATCTAAAAATAAATCGAAATGGGAAAGAATAAAACCAACCGTACAGCGCAAGGCGCAATGGTAACAGAAAAGGAAGCAATTTTAAAAGCTATCATAAAACAAATCCTTAAAAAAAGGTTTGAGAAGTTTGATGTAATGTTTAGGAAATGTTATGCCACTGATGGTGATATGGGCACAGTGGAAATAATTAATGCTATTGAAAAAGAATTCACACCTGAGCCCAAAGCGTGGAAAGATGATTTTGCTGAATTATATCATTTAAGAGGAATGATATGGGAAAGGTTAGGGAGGGACGACTTGGCTATGTTGAGTTATACTTTGGCAATAAATCTCCATCCCAAACGATGTAGGTCAACACATTACCTCAGCAGATCAAGGTTAAAGAAAAAATTGGGTGATTTACAGGGTGCGGAAAGGGATTCTAATCTCTTCAAAAAATTTTACCCGAAAAGTAAAGCGGAGGAGGAATAGCCACAAGTCAGTAACGACTGGCAATACACAAGGCTAATATTTTTTGCTATAAGGTATAAAGTTTATAATTACAACATTAAAAACGCGTGCAACAATGAGAATTACTGATGAAAGACAAGTTAATAAAATTACAGGAACTAAAACAAGCCAATATACCTGGTAAAGAGTCTAAAAACAACACCCTACATATTTATTGCAGGGTATCTACGGAAGGCCAACTTGAAGGACATTCAATAGAGGCGCAAACTAAAGCAGGAATTTACAAGGCCAGTACCCTTGGGATGGATTACCAAATTCATAAGGAGTTAGGAGCTTCGGCGAAGCATGATAATTTTGATAACCGTCCAGTACTAAAGCACTTGTTAGACCTTTGTGATGATGGTAAGGTTGGCGCAATTTTTGTAACTGAAATGGACAGGTTGACAAGGAGCCCTATTGCAATGTACTTGATAAAAACAGTACTTACTGAGAATGAAGTATTGTTGTACACTACATCTCAGAGGATAGATTTACGTAATGAAGAGGATGAATTTATTAGCGACCTTACGGCCTTGCTATCAAGGAGGGAAAATTCGATTAAATCTAAGAGATCGAAAAGAGGGCTTCGAGAAGCAGCACTAAAAGGAAGATGGATGGGTGCAATCTTGCCATACGGATATAAAAAGAATGAAGATAGGGTGTTAGAGATTAACCCAGATGAGGCAGCGATATATAGGGAAATAGTTACTATGTGTTTTGCTGGTATAGGTACAACTACCATAGCAAGAAAACTAAATGAACGCAGGATACCTACTCGCTGCTCAACAGCCTTACCTAATGGAACTAAAGTGAGAAATAAGTACACTGGTACGATAAGAGAAGTTAAAGCATCTGAATTTGTATGGAAAGCAGGTAGTATTTATTGTATTCTTACAAATCCTCTTTACGCTGGAAGAAGGTTATTTAAAGGAGAAGTATTCCCATTTCCAGCAATTATTGATGATGCAACTTTTAGTAAAGTACAAACTCAATTAAAGAAAAACCAACATAATAGTGAAAATAATAGCCGACATTTTTATTTACTGAAAGGCATGTTAAGATGTAGCCGTTGTGGCTCTAATTTATATGGCCGGATTAGGGTAGACGGTAGTGAGCGATATTATATGTGTTCAAGTAAAAGAGAGAAATCCTGCGGTTTTAGGAGCATAAATCTTGATAAATTGGATGCAATAGTATGGTCAGTGGTGATTGCTGACGATATTATAATTGAAACCTTACGTAAAGAACTTACCAAAAATAAAGGTAAGGAGAGAATTGAACAACTGGAAAGGGTGATTAATGAAAAGGGAAAACAAGTTGATATGCTAATTAATAGGAGGAGCAAGATTATTACGCTCTTTGAAATGAGCAAAGTGACCCAGGTGGAATTAGACGAAAGAATGGAGATAATTAAAATGGAGGATGAATTGGTAAGAACTGAGCTTATTTCAGCCCAAAGTGAATTAAGCATTATAAAAAAGAATGCAGAAATTATTGAGGTGGCAAAAGATGATAATTACATAAAGGATTTGATGAAGTCTTGGAGCCATATACAAAAGCGGGAGTTCCTAAAAAGTAAGCATGTGGATATTGTTGTTAGTTGGCATCGTGAAACATGGTCGCATACTGTTGAAATAACATTTGATTCCGGCTATGAGGTTAAGGAGATTAATGCCCCTAATGCACCACAAGATGCAAAGGATAAAAGACAGGGATATAAAGATGTCGACAATAATGGTTCCAGCTTACTGATGGTTGCTGAAAATGATGAAATTCAAGAAATTAAAGAAGCGACTTTACCGCCACTCGTTACAACTCGCCATCGCTTATAGTATGGTGCGGTGCACGGAACGGGCGGGTAGCAATCAGTCCTTTGCCGCTGCCAACTTTACCTGCTACCGAATGTATTTTTGTGGTTTCAAGCGCTTCATCAAGTGTTAGCGGAGGTAAAATGGTTGGTAGGCGTTTTGCCAACATGGTTTTACCTGCTCCCGGAGGGCCAATTAAAAGTACATTATGCCCGCCTGCTGCAGCAATTTCCAATGCGCGTTTTATATTTTCCTGGCCTTTAACATCTGCAAAGTCAACATCAGCTAATGATAGCTGTGTATAGAATGTTTCAGAAGCGTTTACTACAACCGGTTCTAATTGTATGGTATCGTTTAAAAAATCGATGGCTTCTTTAATATTCTTTATTCCATAGACGTTTAAGCCTGCTACTATAGCAGCTTCTTTTGCATTTTGTTCTGGTAAAATCAAACCCTTAAAGCCTTTTTCGCGGGCATTAATAGCAATAGGCAATACTCCTTTTATCGGTTGCAGACTACCATCGAGCGATAGTTCACCCATAATTACATAGTCGCCTACTTTCTCACTGGTTATTTGTTCCGATGCGGCAAGTATACCTATGGCAATTGTCAAATCATACGATGAGCCCTCTTTGCGTATATCGGCAGGGGCCATATTTACCGTTATCATTTTGCCGGGCAAGCGGAACCCGTTGTTTTTAAGGGCCGCATCAATACGCTGCTGGCTTTCTTTTACCGCACTGTCAGGCAAGCCAACCAAAAAGAAATTAACCCCTGCGCTAACATTAACCTCTACTGTAATAGTGGTAGCGTCTATTCCTGTTACTGCACTTCCATAAGTTTTAACTAGCATATCTATTAATTTACGGTGGTAAATATATTTGTTATTTTTAAAAATCTAATTTAACCTCAATTATCGTATATAGTTTAAATACTTAATAATATGCTTACAACAATACTGGTTTGCACCGCACTATGCTGTTTAGTAATGTTTTTTGTTTGGGTTTGGGCCAAAACAATACAAAATGCCGGCGTGGTAGATATTTTCTGGGCCTTTAATTTTGCATTGATAGCCATTGTAATATGCCAAAATGCAACGGGTTACTGGGAAAGAAGGCTGCTTATATCTGCAATGGTTTTAATATGGAGCATGAGGTTGGGTATATATCTTCTTATACGTGTGGGTGGCCATTTACAGGTAGAAGAGGGCAGGTATAAAAAATTACGTGAGGAATGGGCTCCTAAGCCTGACCGTAAATTTTTCTTTTTCTTCCAGATGCAGGCATTTTCGAATATTTATTTGGCAATTCCTTTCTTTTTAATTGCTTTTAATACCAAACCTGAATTATCGATATTAGAATATGCCGGTGCAGGAATTTGGGCTATTAGTATTTTGGGTGAGGCTATTGCCGACGGACAATTAAAGAAATTTAAATCGAAACCTGAGAATAAGGGAAAGGTGTGTGATGCAGGTATGTGGAACTATTCACGACACCCCAATTATTTCTTTGAATCTATGATATGGGTAGGGTATTTTTTAGTGTCGTTAAATGCAGATTATGGTTGGATAGGGATATTAAGCCCTATAACTATTATATTGCTATTGTTCAGGGTTACGGGTATACCTATGACTGAAGAGCAGGCATTACGTTCGAAGGGAGACGCCTATAAAGAGTATCAGAGAACCACTTCTGTGTTTGTTCCCTGGTTTAAAAAGAAATAATATTTATGTGGTATAGTTCATTACTCGAAAAAGATCTTTTGCCGGATGTTGCTTTGCGTTCCGGTATACGTGGCCTTTTAAAGCAGCGCCTTATTGATGAAAACAAAGGCATGCAAGATGCCCAGCAAGAGCATTTTATGAAATTGATTGCTGAGTTAAGAAGCTCACCTATTGCGGTAAATACACAAGAGGCTAACGAACAACATTATGAATTACCTGCCGAATTCTTTACAAAGGTTTTAGGCAAGCATTTAAAATATAGTTCAGGCTATTGGAAAGAAGGGGTAGCAGATATTGACACTTCAGAGAAAGATATGCTTGACATTACCTGCGAACGGGCTGAATTAAAAGATGGACAGAATGTATTGGAATTGGGCTGCGGATGGGGCTCGCTCTCTTTATTCATGGCGGCTAAATTCCCGAATAGCAAAATAACTTCAGTTTCAAATTCCCATAGCCAGAAGGTATTTATTGATGAGCAGGCAAAGAAAAGGAGTTTGTCAAACCTCACTATCATAACATCCGACATGAATGTTTTCAATATTGATAAAAAGTTCGATAGGGTGGTATCGGTGGAGATGTTTGAGCACATGCGCAATTATGATATGCTGTTAAAGAAAGTCGCAGACTTTTTAAATGATACCGGAAAATTGTTCGTGCATATTTTCACGCACCGCGAGTATGCATATAAATTCGAGGTTGTTGATGAAACAGACTGGATGAGCAAATACTTTTTTACCGGTGGTATTATGCCAAGCGACCATTTACTGCTTTATTTTCCTGAATATTTTAATATTCAGAAGCATTGGAGGGTAAGTGGTATACACTACCAGAAAACTTCGGAAGCATGGTTAAGTAATATGGATGCTGCCAAGACTGAGGTGATGGAAATTATGAAAAATGTTTATGGTGAGAAAGACGCTGTGAAGTGGTGGGTATATTGGAGAATATTTTTTATGGCCTGTGCCGAACTATGGGGATATAATGATGGTAACGAATGGCTGGTTAGCCATTACCTTTTTGAAAAAGCCCCTCGAGCATAGTTGAAACTGTTTTCAGTTTCTTTCTTTTTACAAAAGCATTTATATTTCTTTTTGCCCATTCGCGAAGTTTTGCTGTAATTAAAGTAAGTGCAATTAAGCCTGATGCATAGATTAGGGTATGGGTTGCCATGTATATAACTATGAATAAAAGTGCCAGGTAAACCGGATAAATGAATAGTAAGAGGCAATAAAGCACTGAGTCATAAAACTCATTAAAACGGGTAGTGCGTTTTGAAATATACCTGCAGATTATATAAGGGAATGAGTTAAGTGTAAATGCAACATCGAATAATAAAAAGCTTAATAGAAACACGAAGACATTGGTTTTATTCAGGTAACGCAACTTATTTGTTTTAATATAGTCGACCAGTTCAATATATCTTTTCCGGGTATCTTCATTAGTAGAGTTAAGGTCTTTTATAGCCTGTATTGATAGATTTTTGCCATCAGGGAAATTCTTTAACAGAAAGCCGGCAATGATTTGCTGCGCTTCCAGATCTTTTTCTTTATTTAAAACTATACACTCGCTTTCCAATTTATTAGTAAGCGCTTCATTGAATCTTTTGAATAAAAAGCCCTGTTCAATATTATCAGGGAAATCTTTTTTCTCAATAGTAGGGGCGAATGTGAGATATACTACATCATTTATTTTAAGCCATGAACTATAGTTAATTGTTGCAGGAAGAATTTTCAATTTTTCTCCAATATTGGTATCATTCCATGCGGTATGAGCCAGCCTTGCAGTGCCTTTGCGTAATGGCCTTAGATCCCATTCATTTTCTGATAGCCCTTCCGAAAAAATAAGAATGGTGCCATTATCTTTAAATGCATCAATGCAAAAAGAAAATGTATTATCGTTTTTGGAAAGATTTTCAATGCCTTCTTCTTTACGGTATATAGGTATTATATTAAGAAAACTTAATAATGCCGAAGCAAATGGTGTTGAGAATACATCGCCGCGAGCCATATAGTAAATAGGTCTTTTGTAATAGGCCGTTAAAAGCAAGCCGTCTAAAAAAGAGTTTGGGTGATTGGATGCTAAAATAACCGGCCCATCAGCAGGAATATTTTCTTTGCCGCTGCCAATTACTTTCTCGAAGAAAAAATAAGTAGTGCATTTAATCCATGCCCTCAAAAAGGGATGTATTATTTTCTTCAGCGGGTTCATTATCTGCCAATGAAAACTATTTTTTGCTTACAACATAGGTGCCAAGCATTCCAAAAAGGCTGGGTATGCCAGGAAAACTTTCAATAGCCTTCCAGAATCCGTAACTCCATTCTGGCACAAGACATTTGCGCGAAACACCTCCACTTACGGTGTAGCGAAAAGCAGTATGGGGTTGCAGTTTTTCTATTTTAAGTTTAGGAAATTCTTTTTCAAATTTCTCGCGGTCGCGTTTCATATATATCCATGGTATGGCACCATTGGCACCACTAAGCGGACCGGTTGATGCAATTTCCCATCCGCCATCGGGTAAAAATGGTTCGTGGTGAAAGTTCTTATATATATACCTTGATACAGGAGTATTTACCGGCTCAACCATAACTATTTTCCCGCCCGGCTTCAATGCACGTTCGGCTTCCCTGAAAAACTTGTAGGGGTGCGGTATGTGATGCAATACGTTAACCATAAAAATGCCATCAAGTTCATTGTCTTTAAAAGGTAATTTTTCTGCAGAGAATTCCATTTCCACATGAGGCAGTGGCATGATGTCGCTGGTAATAACATTAGGCATAAGGTCTTTTAAAAAGCCACCACCCGAACCGATTTCTAAATATTTGCCATTGGGGTTGTTCCTGGCAAAGTCGAGAAAATTCTTGTACCAGTCCACATAAATCCTTTTCAGGAAATTCTTAGAAAGTATAATATCCCTATGCTGAATAGTTGTTTTAGGGTCATCTAGGTCGGTGTTGAAATCGTATTTTAATGCCATATTTTATAAACTGATATTAATGTATGATCATCATTTTCTTTACAAATGTACCTGATTCACAATTAAGGCGGTAATAATAAATCCCTGAAGGTAGGGTAGTGGTCATCATATTATATTCATGTACACCGGGTTGAAGTATAATATTAGTGACGGTCATTATCTTTTCTCCCATTAAATTATAAATGCTTAACTCGGTATTTTCTTTTTTAGGAAGCCTGAAACTAATAGTAGTAGATTGGTTTGCAGGGTCAGGATAATTTTGTAGGAGTAAAGATGGTTGATTATTTGATTCATTTATAGAAGTAAGTACATTATTGAACTTTGCATTGGCACTGTCTACGCTTGCTTCCAGATCTTTAAGGCTATCTCCAGCAATAAGGGCGAATATAACCCTGGCGCTGTCTCCGGGTGCAACAACAAATGGCCCGCTGCTCACCACATCTACAATATCATCTCCCGAACCTGATACCCCTGCATTATTACGCGAATGAGTAAGTGTATAATATTTTTGCTGTGTTGTATATCCCTTATAAATATTAACGCCACCCATTCCGGTTCCATCGTTATCTATAGAATAATTTAAAGCAGGCGCAGTTTGGCTTAAAACTGCAATACCCACATAAGGCCCACCGCCTGAATAATAGGCGTACCCCATCCTGTAGGGTGCATCAAAAGAACAACGATCTTTATTATAGGTAGAATCGACAACATCCCAATCGGCAAAAATGCCGGCATACATATTATTAAAAGCTGTGGCCCCTGTATTGTATATCGTATACTGAACAATTACATATTTCTGGTTACCGGGCGAATCCCATGCAAATGCCTGGTGATGCACTTTTACAGGTAAAACAGTTGACGAGACAGCGTCGTTAAAAAATCCATCAAGGTCGAATTGAGAGAACACAGCCGGTAGTAGTTGGTGTACATTTTCTATCGATTGAAAGTCGGCATCGTTGGTTGAAACATTGCGTACATAATTCGATACATGGTTCGAATCTGTTCCAATCATTAATCCACCTTCATATAAAAGAGAGTTACTTCCGTTATAGGTAAAGCCCAAACCACCGACAGATTGATTTGGCCCGTCGTAACCAATTAGTCCTTTGCTGGTAATAGTAGTTGCCACCTGGTTAATAGTAATATTCAGGTAATCGACATTAATAAGTACATTGAAATATTGATGAGAGATGTAAGAACCATCGGTAAAAGTTAATTCGAATAATACATTTTGATTTACCGGAGAGGCAGAACTTATTTTAGCCGTAAAGGGAACGCTGTAATTATTTGCGGTTCCCATAGTTGCCAGTGCTCCGAGGTTAGCGCTACCATTAGTGATAGTAATATATGGCGAAGCAGTAGATAAAGTTACATTCAGATTTGCAACCGAATCAAGGTAATTGGTGAATGTTCCGCGAATGCGAAGCGTATCGCCTGTAATAAAAATGTTATTGTTGTTATCTACAATACTGTCGTAGGTCATGTTTACTGAATGAGCCACCGGTGCTGTAACCGCACGGTATAAATTTATTCTTCCGCCACCAAGTAAGCCTGCATAAGAAGAGTTTTTGCTATCAATATTATCAGCAGTAACGATTAACCGTTGCGCTACCTGTTCTGCATTATAAGCAGGAAAATGTGATTTGACAATTCCTGCAGCTCCGGCAGCACAAGGCGAAGCCATAGATGTGCCTGAAAGCGATGTATAGAAATACGGATTGCCATCCCAGGTGGAATAAATATTTACTCCGGGTGCACAAACTCCAATATTGTATCCATAGTTAGAAAAGCTTGCTTTTATATCATAATTATCTGTTGCTGCTACATTTAATACATATTGATAACACGCTGGGTAAAACAGTTCATTGAGCCCGCTATTGCCGGCGGCAGCAACTACGAGTGCATTCATATTTATAGTTGCGTATGTTATCACATCTTGTCCGTATGGCCCTCCATCGGTACTGCCCCATGAGCAGTTAATAACAGAGCAGCCATGTTCGGCAGCATAAGTAATACCCTCGTAACCAGCAACCAATACTCCGGTTGCATCTGCAATTTTAACCGGTAAAAATTTGCATTTATACCCTATACCTGCAATACCTGTTGTATTATTTACCGAAGCTGAGGCAATACCACAAACATGTATGCCGTGCTGGTTGCCTTGCCAGGTAGGGTTATTGTCATTCATGCCCACATCCCAGCCATAAAAATTATCGATGTATCCATCGTGGTCATCGTCAATATGGTTGATGGTGTCTTTATAATTGTACTTGATATTATCTTTTAAATCAGGGTGGTCGAGTAATGTTCCGGTATCTATAATTCCAATTACGGTATTGGTATCGCCCTGTTCTACATTCCATGCCGAATCAGCCCTTATTTGCTGTACGTTATATTGCAAATGATAATTGGTATCGTTCGGAGTAAAGCATGTATGTGGAATGTAATGTGGTTGTATATATTCAAAATAACCTAACGAGTTTAATTTGCTGATGGTCTTCTCAATTGGCAAATTGTCTGAATATTTTAATTCATATATAAGTGAAAGGTCGGCATATTTTCTGCCATACTTATCAAATTCTTTTTCCGGAGAATTAATGCGTGGATACTTTTTTACTATAGTATAAGTGCCCAACTTTTGAATGTATTGAATAAAGGCAGGAATATTGATATGGGTATTATCGCATTGGCTGCGATATGCGTTTTTTACCTTTAGTATTATAGTATTAGGAAGATAGCGTGGTTCGTTTTCCTGGGCTTGTAAACTAAAATGGCAACAGAAAGAAAAGATATAAGTAAATAGAAATGCCCGCGATATCCTCATGAAAAGGTTGAATTATATAGTAAAGGTATGAATTTTAAAGGATTTTCTATTCCTTTGACAGTACTACAAATTCAAGCCAGAACAGGAATCGGATAAAATAGAAAGCGCACCAGCAAGTGAATTTTTCCCACAAATTCATTTTCTGCAGATATTCCGGGTAAGTGACTTTATGGCACTTAGCCATCACCTTATCTAATTCAGTTTTTACTACGTTGCAGAAGGCGGCATCAAATACTTCGACATTGGTTTCAACACTGCTGTAATGGCTTAAGTGGTTAATGTTGTACGAGCCGATAGATGTCCATTTATCATCAACCAAATTTATTTTCCCATGCAATATAGTATCGTTCCATTCATATATTTCAATTTTGTTCCGGAACATCCATCTGTAAAGGTACATGGTGGCTTTTTTTGCAAGCACCACATCTGAAATGCCGGGCAGAATTATTTTTACAGCTACGTTTCTTTTAGCTGCTTTTCTGAGTATTCTTCTTGCCTTGCCGCCGGGGAGAAAATAACTTGCCATTAAAGTAACAGATAGATGAGAATGGCCGACCGCATTACGAATGCCCTTGGATATATTATTCTTTCTCCTCACCCAATCATTCTGGCTTACCTTTACAGGAATAATATCGCTGCTCAATGTTGCAGGATTAAGTGCAGTAAACTTCTTTCGCCTTGACCTATATCCTTTCCCTTTCCATAACGATTCACAAATACGCGAGATGTCGTTACACACTTCTCCTTTTATATAAACTGCATAATCCAGCCATGGTGTTTCAGGCCCATCAATGCGGTATTTATCTTCCACATTAATACCACCAATAAGCGCTTCTGTTGCATCGCCCAAAATTATTTTATGATGCAGCCTTCTGCCAAAACGTACCCTGTATTTATAAAACAGTGGTGAATATTTTCTGAATTGAATGCCATTCTTTCTTATTAGCTCAATGGTATTGCTTCGCAGGTCATTAGA
>Ga0206875_1075_pt1 | contig 24845 bp, 20 predicted proteins | sample Alteio_BWOrgCont_9_FD_152616 | JGI IMG/M metagenome (GOLD analysis project Ga0206875, IMG submission 152616) | Enriched cells from forest soil in Barre Woods Harvard Forest LTER site, Petersham, Massachusetts, United States -... | ecosystem: Environmental > Terrestrial > Soil > Temperate forest > O... | reverse complement strand
AAAAAGCTATTGAAACTGATGCTGACATGGTTGTAGGTAACAGGGGAAACAGTTCAGGTTATTACCGCGGTTTGGGTAAATGGATTATAAGAAAGACTGCCGGTATCCTGATGCCACTTCATGTCCATGATATTAATTCGGGGATGAAATTGTATAACACAGCATTAGCTAAAAAGTACATTACAATTTGTCCTGAAACCATGGCTTATAGCGACATTATCCTTTTGGCCTTTGTTTATAAAAGACACTTGGTTATAGAATTACCTATAACAATTAAGCCACGTACTTCAGGCAAAAGCACTATAAATCCAATGACAGCAGTAGATACCTTAAAGGAAATAATGAACATTGTTGTTTTATTTAATCCCATGCGTATTTTTTTCCCTGTCGGTGTATTATGCATTCTGGCATCAATTGTATGGGATATACACATATTTATAAACGGGAACGGGGTAAGTACCGGCACCCTTTTAGGCATTTTAACAGGTATTTTAATGTTCTCTTTCGGCCTTATTGCCCACCAACTAAGCGCCTTCAGGAGGGCATCATTAGAATAGCCTCAAATCCATAACAATTTCGTAACTTTGTATCCTCTAATTTGAAGGGTATGAGCGATGAAATTCATGAAGAGTGTGGTATAGTACTCATTAGGCTGTTAAAACCATTTAGCTTTTACCAAAAAAAATACGGAACTCCCTATTATGCCATACATAAGCTTTACCTGCTTATGGAAAAACAGCATAACCGCGGACAAGATGGAGCAGGTATTGCAGACGTGAAACTTAATGCACCTGTAGGCACTGCTTATATGCACCGTATACGCTCGGCACAACAAAATGCATTGGAAGATATTTTCGGTAAAGTGCAGCGCCGAATTGACGAATCTTTAGCCGAACATAAAGACATTGCCAATGATCCCGAGAAACTAAGTCATTACGTACCTTTCCTGAGTGAATTACTTTTAGGTCATCTACGTTATGGAACATACGGCAAAAACAATTTTGAATATTGCCACCCTTTTGAACGCCATAACAACTGGCGTACTATAAACCTGATGATAGCAGGTAACTTTAACCTTACCAATGTGGATGATATGTTCGACAAGCTTTTAGAACTTGGTCAGCATCCAAAGGAAAAGACAGACACTATTACAATATTGGAAAAGATTGGTCACTTCCTTGATAAAGAGAACGAAAAATTGTTCAGAAAACATAAGCATGAAGGCAAAAATAACGAAGAAATATCTGAATTGATTGCCGAGAACCTGAACATAAAAGATGTGCTATTTAATGCCAGCAAGCGGTTTGACGGAGGTTATACCATTGCAGGTTTATTAGGCCATGGCGATGCATTTGTATTAAGGGACCCGAACGGAATACGCCCTGCTTTTTATTATCACGACGATGAAATAGTAGTTGCAACATCTGAACGCCCTGCCATTCAAACAGCCTTCAATGTTAGTGCAGATAAGATAAAAGAATTGCAACCCGGCCATGCACTCATAATAAAGAAAAACAAAACCGTATCGGAAGTATCTGTTAATCCTGCTAAGGAAAAACTGGCCTGCTCTTTCGAACGGATATACTTTTCCCGGGGTAACGATACCGATATTTACAAAGAGAGGAAAATGCTGGGTAAGCTTTTAGCTAACCCGGTATTAAAAACCATTAATTACGATTTAGAGAACACGGTATTTTCTTTCATCCCTAATACTGCTGAAGTAGCCTTTTTGGGTATGATGGAAGAAGTGGAAGCCTATCTTGATAAGGTTAAAGAAAAGGAATTGGAAAGTGGGGATAAAGCCAAACTGAAAAAGCTTTTATCTATCCACCCGAGAGTTGAAAAAATTGCATTGAAAGACACCAAACTCCGTACATTTATCACTAATGATATTAACCGTGCTGATAAAGCAGCGCACGTATACGATACTACTTATGGTGTAATTAAACCAGGCAAAGATAACCTTGTTATACTCGATGATTCTATAGTTAGAGGCACTACTTTAAAGCAAAGTATTTTAAGAATATTAGACAGGCTTGGCCCCAAAAGAATAATTGTTGTTTCATCAGCTCCGCAAATACGTTATCCAGATTGTTACGGTATTGATATGGCTAAACTGGGCGATTTGATTGCCTTTGAAGCGGCAGTATCTTTATTGAAAGATTCCTTTAAAGACAATTTACTGGAAGAAGTTTACGAAAAAGCCAAGGCACAGGATGAATTGCCACTGGAGCAGATTCAGAATCACGTAAAAGAAATTTATGCGCCGTTTACCAATGAACAAATTTCTGCTAAGATCACTGAATTGCTTCGCCCAAAAGAAATAGGTGCCGACATTGAAATTATTTACCAGGACGTGGCTGGTTTACACAAAGCCATTCCCAATCATAAAGGCGATTGGTATTTTACCGGCAACTACCCTACTCCGGGCGGAAATAAAGTAGCCAACCGTTCCTTCATGAATTTTATGGAAGGAAAGAATGTAAGAGCTTACTAAAAGGATTCTTTAAATCTATTTCGGGAAATTATGCGTACCTCGGTCGCTCCTGCACCGTATTTTTGGTAAGAACCATCTGAAAACTCAATCCCGTCGTATCTCTTAAGAATATCATGTATTGATTGGCGTAAAACCCCGTTTCCTACTCCGTGTATGAATACAATCTTCGATAAATGACTCTTTATTGCCCTTTCCAGGCTATCCTGAAAATGATCGAGTTGCATGCTTAGCTTTTGCTGGTTGCTCTTACTATATGAATTCTCATCAAGTTTCTCAGCATGTAAATCAACTACTAAAACATCTTTAGCATGTGGCTTGGCCACTGAGCCATGCTTCTTTATCTCAACCGGCTCTTTATGCCTGGCAGACATATCAGCCAATGAAATGAGGCCAACAAGCACCAGCTCTTTCATATTCACCTCAATTTCAATGCCTTCCGTAAGCTCAACTAATATCTTATGAGCCGAAAGCACTTTTATAACCCTCCCCTCACCCTTTTCGTGTAAAAAGCTAACTTTGTCGCCAGGCTTATAAGACATGTTTGTTATGAATTTCCGCCAAAATTAACCTATTCTTTTTGGCTAATTAAAATTAAATGTGTAATATTGCAGCCCTTTTGAAAAAAATAACGCTATGAATCTAATTAAATACGTTGAAGAACAGATGCTTTCTAAGAAAGCACTCCCTTCATTTAAAGCCGGTGACACCATTACCGTTAACTATAAGATTAAAGAAGGTGATAAAGAACGTATTCAGCAATACCAGGGTATTGTTATCCAACGCCGTGGCGCTGGAGCATCTGCGAGCTTTACCGTTCGTAAAATATCAAACGGTGTTGGTGTAGAAAGGGTATTCCCTCTATTTTCTCCGTTTATCGACAGTATTGACATTAATAAAGAAGGCGTTGTACGCAGGGCCAGAATTTATTACATACGCAATGCTAAGGGCAAAAAAGCGCGTATTGAAGAAAAACAATACGGAGGTAACGAAGCTGCCGCTGCACCTGCTGCTGAAAAAGAAGTTGTTGCTGCTGAAAAAGTATAATTCCCCATTTTTATATTATTGAAAAGGCCTCGCAAATGCGGGGCTTTTTTATGTCATTAAGATTCCTATCACTCAATTCCGGGGGAATGCAACACTTTTCTCTTGCTTTATTTAAGGTTTTAAGGCCTCTTTTAGACACTTTTATACCACATCCCTACAAGTATTTATCCCTATCACAAAAAAGAGCCGGAAACATATCAACAAATCGCCCTTTTTTGTTGATAAATAAACAAGGTGTTTTTGCCCGTCATTTCTGCAAAAGAATGGCTTTTTTAGCTTATATTTGTACGATATAGAAAACTCAAAAAATCAACCTGGAATATGACCGAAAAAGCATCGCAAATTGAAGAAGTAGATACCACCAAACAAAAAGGTGATAATGGTGAATATTCAGCAGATAGTATTACAGTACTTGAAGGGCTTGAGGCAGTACGTCTTCGCCCTGCCATGTATATCGGCGATACCGGATTAAGAGGGTTGCACCACTTGGTATATGAAGTGGTGGATAATTCCATTGATGAAGCCCTTGCAGGGTATTGCAAAAACATAAATGTCTTTATTCATACCGATAATTCTATAACCGTAACAGACGACGGAAGGGGAATACCTACCGGTATCATGAAAAAGGAAAACAAATCGGCACTTGAAATTGTTATGACTGTATTGCATGCCGGTGGAAAATTCAATAAAGATACCTACAAAGTATCGGGTGGATTGCATGGCGTTGGGGTATCTTGCGTAAATGCTCTTTCAATACACGTAAAGACAATTGTGCAACGGGAGGGTAAAATATTTTGCCAGGAATACAGCAAAGGAAAACCTTTATATGATGTTAAAGTAATAGGCGAATCTGATAAAACAGGTACATCGCAAACATTCCTACCTGATAATACTATTTTCACAGAATCTGTTTATCGTTATGATATTCTTACAGCCCGCCTTAGAGAATTAGCTTACCTGAATAAAGGGGTGAGGCTTAATATTACTGATGAAAGAGAAAAAAACGAAAAAGAGGAATTCATTTCAGACACCTTTTATTCTGAAGGGGGACTTAGAGAATTTGTGGAATACCTTGATGCTAACCGTGAAAGGCTTATTCCTGAACCAATTTATGTAGAATCGGAAAAGTATGGAATGCCTGTGGAGGTTTCAATGCTTTATAATACTTCGTTTAACGAAAACCTGCATTCTTATGTAAACAATATTAATACCCACGAAGGTGGTACTCACCTCGCAGGTTTCAGAAGGGCTCTTACCCGTACACTTAAAACCTATGCCGACAAATCGGGTATGCTGAGCAAACTTAAATTTGAAATTGATGGTGATGATTTCCGCGAGGGGCTTACCGCTGTTATTTCCGTAAAGGTTGCCGAGCCTCAATTTGAAGGACAGACAAAGACCAAATTAGGAAACAAAGAAGTTATTGGTGCGGTTGATACTGCTGTGGGCGAAATGCTTACCAATTACCTTGAAGAGCATCCCAAGGAAGCAAGAATTATTATAGACAAGGTTATTTTGGCTGCTACGGCACGTTTTGCTGCACGTAAGGCACGCGAAATGGTGCAACGTAAAGGTGCATTAACAGGTGGTGGCTTACCCGGTAAACTGGCAGACTGCTCTGAAAAAGATCCCGGCGCTTGTGAAATATTCCTCGTTGAGGGAGACTCGGCAGGTGGAACGGCAAAACAAGGTAGAAATCGTGCCTTCCAGGCGGTACTTCCATTAAGGGGTAAGATTTTGAACGTGGAAAAGGCCATGGAACATAAGATCTATGAAAATGAGGAAATAAAAAATATTTATACTGCATTAGGCGTATTTAAAGGCACCCAGGAAGATCAAAAGGCCTTGAATATTGAAAAACTTCGCTACCATAAAATCATCATCATGTGCGATGCTGACGTTGACGGTAGCCACATCACAACACTTATTCTCACTTTCTTCTTCAGGTATATGAAGGAACTTATTGAGAACGGCCACATCTATATTGCTACACCTCCGCTTTACCTGGTAAAGAAGGGTAAGGACCAGCGTTATGCCTGGACCGAAGAAGAACGAGATAATGCAATAAAAGAAATAGGCAAGAACGGTAAGGATAATGTTGGTGTACAACGATACAAAGGTTTGGGTGAAATGAACGCGGAACAACTTTGGGAAACAACAATTAACCCGGAATCACGCAAATTGCGCAAAGTAACCATTGAGAGTGCCGCAGAAGCAGACAGAATTTTCTCGATGCTTATGGGCGATGATGTATTACCAAGAAGGGAATTCATCGAAAAGAATGCCCGCTACGCTAAAATTGACGCTTAACATGGTTTTAGACCAAATAAAAAAGGGGGATAATTCCCCCTTTTTTATTTCATGGCAGTTGTAGCTTAATACTATTTATTAGTAGTAGATGCAGCAGGAGCCGTAGTTGCAGGACCCTTGGTAGTAGCCGCATTTTTTGGAACACCTGTCCCTTTAACGGCCATATCTGTATTTCCTTTACCACCTTTACCTTTCTTAGCATCTTTTGCTTCGTCTTTTTTCTTTGCGGCAGCTTCTTTAGCTTTACCTAATAAACCACCTTGCTTTGCAAAGCTATTATTGCTTACAAACGCGATGATCAAAACAGCCAGGATTGTCTTTAATGTTTTCATGATTTTAAGTTTTATAAAACAAATATAGTACTTAGTAGTGAAGGATTTATGAAGACTACTCTTTTAATATACTTATTGCTTGCTGCAGCGGTATAGGCTTATCTTTAAAGTAAGCAACCACAAAGGCTCCGCTAACACCATCTGCAATTACCTTTTCCTTCATAGCCTTTGCCGAAGCATAATCAGGATAAGGGCCGACATTAAAGTGAGTCAGACCTGATTCATCTTCATCAAAAGCAAGGTTCGGATATTGTTTAAACTTATCCCTTATTTCTTTAGGCGGGTTACCTTTAAATACCCCTAGCTGTACCCTGAACTTAATTTCTTTCTTATCCAGCGTATTCTGTTCATTCGTAATTGAATCATTCAGGTTTTCCTTTTCAGGCTTAACGTATGTAGCTCCTGCATCAGATAAAGCAATTCTCTTGCCATTCTTATATGCCTTTACAAATGCATCCGAGAATCCTTCTGTTATCAATTCTGTTTTATAAACAGCAGCATCCTTGTAATTAGTAAACGAACCGGCAGAATACGTGTATAAGCCGTTTTCAGTCTTCACTTCAACCAGGTTCTTGGCGCCCGAGAATATGCGGGTGCTTGATAACTTATGCTTGTATGCACCTAACTGTACCCTATAAACAATACCTCCCGTTTCGGGCAATGTCTCGGTTCCTTTTTCAGGGTTTGCGCCTTTCTCCGGCTTAGTTCTCTTTTCAGGGTTTGTGCCCTTGTCTGTTACACCTTTTTCAGGATTTGTTCCTTTATTCACACCTTGTGTACCACCCGAACTTGGCACTGCAATTGGCTTATCAGTAGTTATGTAATCGCCACCTTTATAATAAACAACTTTAGAATCTGTCAGTCCCATCTTAATTAATTGCTCTTTTCGTTTTTTGGCCACATCAAAATCAGAATAATCACCGGCTGTATAAACGGATGTAGAATCTTTAAGCATATTCGATTTAACATCTGATACACTTAGTATTTTATCCATGTCACCGGCCGGCACACCCTTTGAGTATCTTCCAATCTCAACAGTATACCTGCTGTCTGAACTATTCAATGAATATCCTCCCGCTCTTTTAATAGTAGAACTGTCATATACAACTTTCGTAAACTCACCTGTACTATCCATAAACATCCTATACTGCCGTGCTATAGCCGAATCGCTCAGCGGAACAGTGTCGGTATTCGCATAATAATGAACTGTATCGTTTATGAGAGAGGCATCCAGCTTCACGGTATCATACCTGCTATCATCTATTTCACCGGGGCCACGTACATGTTCAGATTTGGTTAAATCATACCGCAAGCCTATCGATGTCATTAAAAACATATCGTGTGTTCTTGTTCCCTTTAACGGGCCCGGAACATTGGGATTAAGTCCGTCAATATGATCTGTAAAAGTGTAATGCAACGTTGTTCCGATAGTGAAATCAGCTTTTTTGTTAACGTGTATCATAAACCCTGCTCCTATTGGTATAGCAAATGTCTGTTCTGAATATTTTCCTGATCCATCAAGATTCAAAGATCTAATATCAGTTTCGTAAGTATAATCAGGGTTTACTATTGTTGCGCTGGATGCATTTGCTGCATTTTGCGGAAGGCTGCGAATGCTACCGTCGGACCAATAATAATACTTATTGCCATATTGGTCTCTCATATCAGTTGTCGACAAGAATTCATACGATTCCAGGCCCAGAATGAAATAAGGGGAAATGTCCTTCTGTGGTAATATTTTATACATAATATGAACTCCACCCCCGGTTATATGTGATTGGAAGTTCCAGTTATAATCCTGTGTGCGTACGTACTGGCCAAGCTGCCCAAAAAGAGCATACAAATGAAACTCGAAATGATCGGTTAACTTCTGTGCAAATACCAAGTCGTACCCAAGCCTGCTCGTGGTTGGGTTCTGGGCGTAGCTATTTACAGACTTTACATTACCAAAATATGAAAACATACCCACTCCTAGCCCAATTATAGGCTTTAAAACAAACCCATTTGTTGTTGAAACAGGAGGGTTAGAATCTGCTACAGCCTTGCTTGCTATAGGGTCAGGAACAAGAATATTTTGCTTTTGTTTAGCTGAATCCCTGCCATCTTTATTTACTGAGGCAGAAACACATTCTACAGATATAAGAAGAAGTGTTGCTACATTAATAAGCAGGTTGTAAGCTTTCGGCATATTTGTTTTTCTTAGCGGCTGACAATTATACGAAAAAAACCGGCTAATGTTACTGTATCCACTGTTGTTTGGTAATCATCAGTGCTTCCTGTACCGTAATACGGGTAGAACCATTATACGCAACAACAAACGGAGCCATTACACCTTTTGCCTTAACTTCTTCCCGGCGGTCGTGTGCAGCCTTATAATCACTGAATTTACCAACCATATACTTGGTAAAACCATCACCCATATCGGTAATAATGCCATTTAACCTATTTACGTTGGCAAAATACGACTTAGGGTTCGACAAAGCATTGTGCAATGCCATAACCTGTACCCTGTAAAATGCCATACCATTATGCGTAGCATCCGGCGGAGTACCACTTTGCTGTTGGGTACCACCCTGTTGTTGTTGAGTACCCCCTTGTTGTTGGGTACCACCTTGCTGTTGCTGGGTGCCACCTTGTTGTTGGGTACCGCCTTGCTGTTGTACTGCTACCGCGCCCGAACCAGTTACAGAGAATGTAGTTGCATTAATAGGGTATTTAGCAGTTCCTCCATCTTTTAAAAACGAGAATGTACCCGTAACAGCCTGGTCGCCAGAAACGCTCGCACCTACATTCATATTATAAGTAACCGTATATACTGAGTCAGCTGGAAGGTTCATCCATACTATTTTCATCTTATTATCAACCAGCGTAAATGCCCCTGTTTTTATATCACCCTGACTTGCTGTGCATCCGGCAGGTAAAACTTCTTCAAGCCTTGCAAAACCGCTAAGTGCACCTTTATGAATAGTTACACTAACAGTTATACTGCCACCTGCAGCAACTGAGCTGGTGGAAAAACTACGGGTTGCATATACGCCACCAATTGATGGTGCAGGTGGCGCTGATTGCACACCATTACCATTACTAGGGTTAGTGCCTGATGAAGTGGTTGCATTTGTCGCGTTAGGGTCAGTACCGGTTGATGTTGGCGTTACCGTATTTGTTGCCGCAGTATTAGTACCTGATGCAAAACTTGCATTCGAATAATTAGTATTAGTACCTGAAGAAGTAGGTGTTCCCGTATTTGTTGTGGCAGCATTAGTGCCCGATGCTGTTGTAGCATTAGGGTCAGTACCGGTTGATGTTGGCGTTACACTATTTGTTGTTGCTGTAGTCGGCGTTGTATTGCTTGCAACTGCTCCGCTGCCAGCAACAGCAATTGTTAAAGGGTTAGCATCTGCACCTTGCTTGTTATTGTCTACTACATAGGCAAATCGGCCACCTATATTCTGGTTACCCGATACACTTGGGTCAACTGTTACCACATAACTTATTTTAAGGGTTTGGTCGCCCGGTAAAGAAGCCCATATAAACTTTATTGCATTTCCTGAAGAAAGTACAGTAGCGTTCGCCTTTTCACCTTCTTTTGCGGTGAAGCCTTGTGGCAGATCGGCCTGGTACTTAGCGAAGCCGGTAGTGGCTCCTTTGTTGATAGTTACCTCGACTGTGAAGGACGAACCTGGGTTGGCGCTGGGGGGAGCCGTTTGCGTTACAGTCACTGTAGACTGCATAAATACTTGGTAAACGAATAACCCTATCAGGTTGAACAGTAGTACGAGGTACTTTATCATATTTTGTGTTTATTGGTCAAAGAAGTAGTCGATTAAAGCGTTAATATCTGCTATCGTCATAGGTGAAGTGCCGTCAAAGAAATCATTTATGGCACGTGTAATGTCTTGTGATGTTATAATACCGGTATGTTCATAATCTGCTGGTTTAAACCTGTCCGGTAGTACCTTACCTCCGTGAGCAATGGCTATTGAATCTTGTGTATGACCTGCATGACCGTTAGGGTCAGCATTAAATGCAGCACTCCTGTCGGTAGATAAGGAATCGTTATGCGCTTTCTCTTCTGCAGCTAAAAGTTTTTCCTCTTGTTCCTTTGAAATTTCTGTTTGTTTAGGGGCTTCTTCTTTTGTAATAGATCCAAATTCTCCCGGGTGCCAGTTTGGATCTACACCATCAGCACTCTTGGTTCTTTTAATAAAATGGTATTCGAGTGTACAATAAGAAAATAAATACTTGTCGTTTTTAGGGCTTGCAGTTGTAACCGTATTCTCAATACTATTCGTAAAAGTAAAGTAGTATGCAGCCTGTATATTTATGGCAAGATTATCTGTAAGGTGAACTTTGGCGCCTAAACCCACGGGTACACACATGGTACTCCCATTGTTTAAAAAGGTCTCATATGTATAATCTCTGTATACTACTTTAGCAGTAATAACATCAGCTGCATTTTGCTGCTGGTTACGTATGCTGCCATCAGTCCAATAATAATATGGATTGCCATTTGCATCCTTAAGGTCAGTATACTTGCTATACGACATGTAACTTATGCCGGTATATATATAGGGAGCAATAGTTGAATTCTTTGGAAGGAATAATCCATCAAAATGCAGATTAAGCAATAACTCTCCCTGTACAAAATTCGACTGGAAGTTCTTATTCTTAGTTGTGTCGTCGGAGCGCTGGTCGGCGGCTAATTTGCCAATTACGCCATTTAGCTGTATACCCAGGAAGCTAACCAGCCTTTCTTCAATGCCGAATACGTATCCAGTACGTACAGTACTTAATGCAGTAATCCCACTTCCATTATCAATGTTGCCATTGAAGTACGTCACACCCACTCCGGCCATTATTGTTGGCAGTGATGAATGTTTACTTGAATCTTTTGACTGTGAAAATCCATTCAAGGAAATAACAGTTAAAATTGCGATGGGTAAAAATCTTGAGTTGCTCATGTAACTTTTTGTTAGACGAATCTTGATTTATTGTCGACAAAACCGAACTTTTTGTCCATCGCAAATATAGGCTTTTTAAATCTCATTATTGCAAAACTAATAGGGAAAAAAAAGCAAAACCCTTTAATACAATTGCACTTACTAACAACATAATGTTAAGAAGGGCAGGTAATTCGGGGTGGTATATACCTTGTATCATTGATTCTGCGCGATAAACAGAATGTTTAACATATTGCAAATTTTTAATCGTATTTTCGCATTCCCAATATTTAAAATCATGGAAAAATATAATGTTGTTGTAATTGGTTCAGGCCCCGGCGGTTATATTGCTGCTATACGTTGCGCTCAACTGGGAATGAAAACTGCTATCATAGAAAGATATGCTTCATTAGGTGGTACATGCCTTAATGTAGGCTGCATTCCATCGAAAGCATTGCTTGATTCATCGGAGCATTATTTTAATGCCGCACATAATTTTAAAACGCATGGCATTGATATAAAGGATTTGAAAGTGAACATTGGACAAATGATAAAGCGCAAAAGCGAAGTAGTAAAACAAACCTGCGACGGCATTGCTTTTTTAATGAAGAAAAATAAAATTACTGTTTATACCGGCCACGGAACGTTTACAGGAAAAAATACAATTGCAATTGATAATAACGGAAAGAAGACTGAAATAGAAGCTGAAAAAACAATTATTGCTACAGGTTCAAAACCATCTTCGCTTCCGGGAATAATTATTGACAAACAAAGAATAATTACTTCTACCGAAGCATTGAACCTAACAGAAATCCCTAAAAACCTTATTATTATTGGTGGCGGAGTAATAGGGCTTGAATTAGGGTCGGTATATGCCAGGTTAGGTGCAAGTGTAAAAGTGGTTGAATTTACCGATGGAATTATAGGCACTATGGATAAGGGACTTGGAAAAGAACTACAAAAGGTATTACAGAAAGAAGGTTTTGAGTTTTATTTAAAACATAAAGTAACAGGTGTTACAGCAAAAGGAAAAGAAGTTATAGTTACAGCCGACGATCCTGATGGCAAGAGCACATCATTTAAAGGAGATTATTGTTTGGTTGCTGTTGGACGCAAGCCTTATACCGATAACCTTGGCTTAGAAAAAGCAGGTGTAACAAAAAATCAAAGAGGGTTTATTGATGTGAATGATCATCTCGAAACCAATGTTGCCGGCATTTACGCTATTGGTGATGTGGTGCGCGGAGCAATGCTTGCACACAAGGCAGAAGAAGAAGGAGTTTATGTGGCAGAATTAATTGCAGGACAAAAACCACATGTAGATTATAATTTAATACCCGGTGTGGTTTATACCTGGCCCGAAGTAGCATCAGTTGGCGCTACTGAAGAACAATTGAAAACAAATAACACTCTATATAAAGCCGGCAATTTTCCTTTTAAAGCAAGTGGCCGGGCCCGGGCCAGTATGGACCTTGATGGATTTGTAAAAGTACTTACCGATGCAAAAACAGATGAAATTTTAGGCGTGCATATTATTGGTCCGCGTGCAGCTGATATGATTGGCGAAGCAGTAGTTGCAATGGAATACCGCGCATCTGCAGAAGATATAGCAAGGATTTGCCATGCGCATCCTACCTACTCAGAAGCTATTAAGGAAGCTTGTCTGGATGCTACCGGCAAAAGAGCATTAAACATGTAACTTATGGGGAAAACGGGAGTATTATTAGTAAACCTTGGCACACCGGATAGCCCTGCAACAGCAGATGTGCGTAAATATCTTGTAGAGTTTTTAAATGATAAAAGGGTAATTGATATACCGGCATTGCAAAGAAAACTGCTTGTGAATTTTGTAATTGCTCCAACCCGGGCGCCCAAGTCAGCAGCACAGTATAAAGAGATTTGGACAAAAGAAGGTTCTCCCTTACTTATATATAGCGAGAAACTAAGGTCCAAATTGCAAAAACACATGGGAAGTGAGTATGTTGTAGAATTGGCAATGCGCTACCAGAAGCCTTCATTGAAAAATGCAATCGATAAATTAGCAAGTAATTCAGCTGTCGAGAAACTGATTGTTGTTCCATTGTATCCTCATTATGCATCATCAAGTACAGGCTCAACTATTGAAAAGGTAATGGAGTTATTAAAAGAGAAAGAAGTTATACCGCATACAACTATTGTAGGGCCATTTTTTAATAATCAAGGGTATATTGATGCTTTTGCTAAAATTATTTTGAAACAGTTCACCATTGCAGAGTACGATCACTTTTTATTCAGTTATCACGGGTTGCCGGAAAGACATATAATGAAAGGCTCAGCCCAATGTGGTATGAATTGTAAATTGGGCGATTGCTGTAACACTCTTACAACAACCAATTATCATTGTTACCGGGCTGAATGTTTTGAAACCACAAGATTACTTGTTAAGGCATTAAACCTTAAAGAGGGAAGTTATACTTCTACATTCCAATCAAGGCTGGGGCGCGACCCGTGGATAAAACCATATACAGATAAGGTTATTGAAGAACTTGCAAAAAAAGATGTAAAAAAGATACTGGCCTTCTCCCCTGCTTTTGTTGCAGATTGTCTTGAAACTCTGTACGAGATTCGTTTTGAGTACAACCGCCTTTTCCAGGAACATGGGGGTACTCACCTACACCTTGCCGAAAGCCTCAATGACAAAGACGAATGGGTTAAGGCCTTGAGTACTATAATAATAGGGTAAGAAAACGGCAAATCAAAAACTTTACAATTTATCACATAATAAATTGTAAATCAATAATTTAATGTGTTTTATTACTCCTATATTTAGAAGACATAAAACAGCCTTATTAGCAACAATGGAAAAAATGTTGAATTTGGGTATTTTGAAATAGAAATATTCTTATCTTTGCCGTCCATTTTAAAAAACATGAAGATAACTAAACAATACGAAACCGTATTTATCCTTACTCCGGTACTATCGGAAGAACAAACCAAGGAAGCGGTTGATTTTTACCGCAAAACCCTTAAGGATCAGGGCGCTAAGATTACCAACGAAGAGCATTGGGGTTTGAAAAAATTGGCATATCCAATTCAAAAGAAAAGCACTGGTTTTTATCATGTAATTCAGTTTGAAGGCCCTGCTGCATGTGTAAAGGAACTTGATGTTACCTATTATAGGGATGAGCGTATTTTGCGTTACCTTACTGTAGCATTAGATAAGCATGCGCTTACTTACCTCGAAAAAAGGAAGACCAGGTTTGGTAAAGGCAAAGATGGTGACCACAAGAAAAACAAAGTTGAATCTACATTAAACTAATATAAAGAGCTATGGCAGAGAACACAACAGCGGCAAGCAACGAAGTACGTTACCTTACTCCTCCTCCAATTGAAGTAAAAAAGAGGAAATATTGCCGTTTTAAGAAATATGGCATTAAGTATATCGATTATAAAAACCCTGATTTTTTGAAAAACTTCATTAACGAACAAGGCAAGTTATTGCCTGTACGTATCACGGGTAATTCTTCAAAATACCAGCGTAAAGTAGCTCAAGCAGTAAAAAGGGCACGCCATATTGCATTATTGCCTTTTGTAGGCGATCTTATAAAATAATATTAATAGCATTTAGCCATGGAAATTATCCTTACCAAAGACGTAGAACATCTCGGCAACCAACACGAACTTGTAAAAGTGCGTCCGGGTTATGCCAGAAATTTTTTAATCCCGCGCGGCCTTGCACAGGTTGCAACCGAATCGAACCGCAAAGCTTTAACTGAACTGCTGAAGCAAAGAGCACATAAAGAAGAGAAGGCTAAGACCGCAGCTGAAGCTGCTGCAAAGAAACTGAAAGATGTTGTTGTTAAAATACCGGCTAAGGTTGGTGAAAACGGCAAAATATTTGGTTCTGTTAACGCTATACAAATAGCTGAAGCATTACAAAAACTTGGCTACACAGTTGAGAGGAAAAATATTGATGTTGCTGCTGAGCATATCAAAACTATCGGCAAGTATACCGCCAATGTGCGTCTTCATAAAGATATTTCTGCAGAAGTAGCTTTTGAAGTTGTATCTGAATAATTTTTATTTTTTTTCTTAAAAACCCCGTTCGTCAAACGAACGGGGTTTTTTGTTTTATAATTTGGAATTCATATTAAAACATTTATATATTTGTCAATCCCCAGGCTGCCAACTATGAGGAAATTTATTTTTTTGTTTCTTTTTGCGTGTGGAAATTTATCCATCGCACAACCTCAGTATAAAGATGTTGCCCCAATTTTCTTTAGCCGTTGCACCAGTTGCCATAACCAAAATGGCGTAGTTTCATTTTTAGGATATAGCCAAACTATTCGTTATACATCAGCCATACGCGCCTACCTTAATGCCAATTTAATGCCTGCCTGGCTACCGGATACAACTTATACCCGGTTTATGCACGAGCGCTATATTCTACCGGCCGAAAAAGCTGAAATTATTGATTGGATTGCAAAAGGCGCCAATGCCGGCGATACTACACTTGCCCCTCCTACTCCTGTTTATCCACGTTACCAGCTTAAGGGCAGACCCGATTTGGTTGTTAAAATAAGGCCTTTTACCAGTAACGCTGTCAGTCAAGATGCATTTGATTGTTTTTCATTACCTACCAGCCTTAAACAAGACAGGTATCTGAAGGCATACGAAGTGGTCCCCGGAAATCCATCCATCATTCATCATATAATGATAAGCATTGATACTTCCGGTAAAATAGTGAGCGACCTTAGCGGATCTTGTTATAACGCCGATACTGCCAATGACCTTATAGGAGGATATGCGCCCGGAACAGGCCCCGCAGTATTTCCATCGGTAGGAAAATTAAAATTGGGCATAAAAATTAAAGCGGGTTCAAATATTATTCTGCAAATTCATTACCCTTTAGGAACAGCAGGGCAAGTAGACAGTACACAAATAAGATTTTATTTTTACCCTATTGGAACTACCGGAATAAGAGAAATATATTCTTCTGTTCCATTGGTTAACACCTCTATGACAATACCCGCCAACCAGGTTACTACTTATACTGCAAAATATCCAAGAACAGGAACTTTAGGGGCGCCAATATCATTATTTTCAATATTTCCCCACTCTCATTATCTCGATACAAGCATACAAATATGCTCCTATATGGGCACTGATACGATTCCATTAATTCGTATAAACGATTGGAACTTTAGCCAGGAGCAATATTATATTTATCATCATCTTGTAAAAATACCTGCCGGCTATTGTTTATACGCCAAGCATGTATATAATAATACCTCGCGCAATCCAAATAATCCCAATAGCCCTCCTGAAACAATGGTTGCGGGTGTTAACAGTAAAAGTAACGAAATGCTGTTTGACGGAATTGAATGGATGGGATACCAGGAAGGCGATGAAAAATATAATCTCGACTCGCTTATGCAACTATCAGATTCCCTTATCAGCCCTACTGCCATTGAAGAACTTACTGATTTTATAGTAAACGATATAATTGCATATCCAAATCCGGGTAACGGCAATTTTACCTTATCATCATCGCAGCATGAACTAGGCCTTGTAACCATATATAATTTATTTGGCCAGGTAGTTTATAGTAAAAAAATAAACTCCTTCACTCACCAGATAGATCTGAGTAATGAGCCAGCGGGTATATATATTGTGCAGGCTGGAGACCGGCACATAAGGCTTATTAAAAACTAAATTTACTATTCAAAGTCCAGCGAAGTCTGGCTTGGGCCACGGCGTTTTTTGGGTGGTGTTTCCTCACTCTTAGTGGGACGCAATACCGGTAAAGCTGGGGGCGCTGCTGATTGTTTCTTTGCCGGAGGACTTACAAATACTTTAGGTTCGTTCTTTTTTATCTTTTTAGGGGCCTCTGTAACTTTCGATTTAAATTCTTCTATAGGAGACATGCCACTATCTTCAAAGTCATCATCCTTGCTTCCATTACCACTTTTGGGTGCAGGTGCATCATTAGCCGAGACTGGTTCATCTTGCGGAGCATTAGGGTCGGCAATAAGCTGCACTTCTTTAACTTTGCTGTAATTAAGTGGTTTACCCTGAGCCTTAATACCCATTACCGGAATCTCATCAAGGCGTATTCTTTCATCGGGCAGTTCTTTACCTTTCTCTTTAGTAAATTTTATTTCAGCAACAACATGGCTACTATCGCTAACGGCCTCCAATTGAGAAGCATCAGTTTCTGAAATAAATTTCACTTTCTTATCTGTAAGTTCAGGTATAAAGCGCTTTACATAGAATTTTTTCTTTTCACCTTCCCAATAAGCTGTTGAAATAACGCGCTTATCATTAAATTTTGTAATAAGGACAATATCATCTTCAAAGTGAGCCGTAAGATCAAAGCCACTTAATCGGTATTCACCATCTTGTGTAATTACAAGTATTTTGTCTTCTCCGGCAAATTCACCAATAAATGTGCCTCTATCATCAGTATTCAGTCGGTGCACAGTGTCATCGAACCATATTTTTTGCGCACTCAGTGTAGATATGCCTTTTTCTTTTTGCATTACCTTACGAACAGGGTACTTTGTAACCGTATTACCCATTGTATCTCTTCCCTTAATGGCAAGGTCGGCAAAGTTTACATCAAAAATTTTAACACGTGCAGTTGTTGTAGCTTTAAGGTTTATAGTTATTACTTCTGCCTCACCATTGGGGTTAGCAGTTAAGTAAAGCACCTCTGAACCTTCATTGCCGCGTGAAAGTGCATAGTCTTTATCACGTATTACCGACGTAACGGCAAAGCGCTTCATAAAAGTAGCACCCTTTGACCCATCGCGATATACCATATTATAAATGGTACGCTCATCATTTCGCTTAAAGATATTTATGTAAATAATATCCTTTCCTACAAATGCTTTTTCAGATACACGTGTAACCAGCATAGTTCCATCGCGGCGGAAAACAATAATATCGTCTATATCCGAACAATCGCAAACAAATTCGTCTTTACGCATACTATAGCCGGCAAAGCCTTCTTCACGGTTTACATACAGCTTTTGGTTCGATGCAACTACCTGGGTAGCCACAATAGTATCGAATGATTTTATTTCCGTTTTACGCTCTCTGCCTGTACCATACTTTTTCTTAAGCTCCTTATAATACTCTATTGAATATTCTATAATATTATCAAGGTTATGCTGCACGGTCTTCATTTCATCCAATAGCTTCTTCATAAACGCCTCGGCTATAGATGTATCATATTTAGAGATACGCTTGATCTTGATCTCAGTAAGCCTGACGATATCTTCACGTGTAATTTCACGTGGAAACTTTTTCTTGTATGGTTTTAATCCTGCTTCAATGGCTAATAAAACCTCTTCCCATGTTTCGCAATTCTCTATATCACGGTATATGCGTTTTTCAATAAATATCTTTTCAAGAGAGGCAAAATGCAACTGCTCAGTAAGGTCCTGCTTCTTTATTTCTAATTCTTTTTGCAATAAATAAACAGTGCGTTCAGTTGCAATCTTCAGCATTTCGGTAACACCTAAAAAACGTGGCCTGTCGTTTTCAATTATACATGCATTAGGTGAAATAGACACTGCACAGTCGGTAAATGCATAAAGGGCATCAATAGTCTTATCTGGCGAAACACCGGAAGGCAAATGAATCAATATTTCTACATTTTCTGCGGTATTATCCTCTATATTCCTGATCTTTATTTTCCCTTTCTCATTAGCGGTAATGATAGAATCAATAAGCGATGATGTGGTAGTGCCAAAAGGTATATCATTTATTACAAGAGTCTTTTTATCAGTAATATTAATCTTGGCTCTGATAATAACTTTACCACCCTTCATTCCATCATTATAGTTCGAGAAATCGGCCATGCCGCCAGTAGGGAAATCGGGGAATATATGCGGCCTTTTACCTTTTAATACGTTTATAGAGGCATCAATAAGTTCAATGAAATTATGAGGCAATATTTTACACGCCAGGCCCACTGCAATACCTTCAGCGCCTTGCGCTAAAAGAAGCGGAAACTTAACCGGTAAATGAACGGGCTCTTTATTCCTTCCGTCGTAACTCGCCTGCCAGGCAGTGGTTTCTTTGTTAAACACCACATCAAGAGCAAACTTAGAAAGACGGGCTTCAATATAACGAGGTGCAGCAGCAGAATCTCCTGTAAATATGTTACCCCAGTTACCTTGTGTATCAATAAGTAGTTCGCGTTGGCCTAGCTGCACCATAGCATCACCTATAGAAGCATCGCCATGCGGGTGATACTTCATTGTATTACCTATAACATTGGCAGTTTTATTGTAACGGCCATCCTCTAACTCCATCATAGAATGAAGAATGCGCCTTTGAACAGGTTTTAAGCCATCTGCCAGCGCCGGAACAGCTCTTTCAAGTATTACGTAAGAAGCATAGTCGAGAAACCAATTTTGATATAATTGCGGAAGATGTGTTACGCGTACACTATCGTCGCCACCAATAGCATCATTACCATGCTCATTTTCAGCATCTTCCCCCTTTGGTTCTTCTTCCTCTTTTCTTCCTTTATCTTCCATTTTTATTTTTGAAGTGCGGCAAAATTAAGCTTTTGGCAATCTTACGCTATGTCAGTAATGAATAAGATTTAAACAGACACATAGAATTTACCAACAAAAAAGCCCCGCATTGCTGCGGGGCTTTCTTATTATTTAAAACAATTGCCTTTATTTTACTCAGTAATAACCATCTTTTTAGTTACTGATTTACCATTTACGTTAAATGTATAAAAATATATACCAGGGGTGAACTGATTGGCAGTAAGGCTAATAGTATGCTGGCCTGAAGCTACATTGCTATAGGTATTATCTACTAATTTTCTTCCGGTCATATCATATACATTAAATACTACGTCAGATGATTTGGTTACATTATAAATAATCTCAGTAGTTTTATTGAAAGGGTTTGGATAGTTCTGCGAAACTGAAAATTCATTATCAGAAACTCCATCTAAACCTGTTACTGTATTGGTAAAGGAAACCTTTGCAAACATTGCTATATCCTGGAAAGGACCTGCACTCGTATTATTAGGTGTAGTGCATGGATACCCGATAAAATCGCCATTAGCAACATCAGGCAGAACAACTGAAGCACCCTTGTGGCCAACTGTAAACCACGAATAGCCATATGTATAACTATTGGCCCTTAACTTATGCTTGGGTGAAGTAACCGGGATATCCTCCCCAATAAAAGTAGTGTCAGGGTTAACCTGGGCCGGAGTTGTACATGTATAAACCGGGCTACCATATAAGAAGCCCATAGAATCTCTCTTATTCTCAGAATAATATTGCATAGTTACAGCAAACTTGCCACTGCCGGGAATAGCAATGTGCGGAGCCAAAACAATAGTATGACCATAGAACCAGCTTTTACCTTTGCCTGATAGACCAGTGTCTTGAATAATTGATGTTGTCCAAAGTAGGTTAGCCGCCGGTATGCCATAGTTTCCAACTGAAGTGATTGAAATTACAAGGGTATCATTTTTGCCTGATATGTTTTGTTGACCAACCGGTATAAAAAGAGAGTCTACGGTCGAGTTTGAAATAGGGTAACCAATTCCGGTATTGGCATCAAGCAACGTATCGAAAGAAACAGAGCATGCGCGAATTAAAAGTTGGTTTGTTAACGGGTTGCCGGTATCTGCAGGAGTATAATGAAAATTCATATCCTGTATATAATATTGGCCCAGAAGTGGAGAACTGTTATAGGTTTCAGACTTGGCAGCCGCAGCAAGTGAATCAGAAAATGTGTAATCTAAAAAAGCATAGGTAGTAGCGCCGGTTGCTTTATGCGATACACGGTTAACGTGAGAAGTAACCATGTGCGAATTCACTTTATTTACAGGCCCAATTATCATTTCCTGTGCAAATGCACCAAACGAAAGTGTAGAAAAAATTGCCGTAACAATTAATTGATAAAAATTTTTCATTTAAATATTATTATTGGTTATAAAACTGGCGCAAAAGTATACTGTTTTTCTTATCTCATGCAAAATATCGCATATTTTAACGTTATATTAACACTATTTGTCTTTAAATACGGTATATTTTGTTATTTATCACCATAAAGACAATAAGGCGATAATTAATTTCAGCGAACTCTTGCAGAACCCTTAGCATACTCCATTAAATAAGAAAGCCCCTGACAATAAAGTCAGAGGCTTTCTAAAATAACACCAAAACTTATTACTCAGTAATAACCATTTTCTTGGTTACTGATTTACCATTTACATTGAATGTATAGAAATATACACCAGGAGTAAATTGGTTAGCGCTAAGGTTAATTGTATGTTGACCAGGAGCAACTTCAGTAAATGCGTTATTTACAAGTTTCCTGCCCATCATATCAAATACAGTGAACACAACATCCGAAGACTTGGTTACATTGTAGTTGATTTGAGTTGTTTTATTGAAAGGGTTAGGGTAGTTTTGAGCTACATCGAAACCATTTGCAGTAAGGTTATTTATACCTGTTGGGGTAAATGTAACCATTGCAAAAATGTTCACGTTCTCATAGTAGCTATATCCATCGCCTGCATCTAATTTACCATCGCTGTTGCAATCGTAGAAAATTCCACCGCCACTGGTAGATGGTAATATACCGTAAGGAACACCAGCTTGTTGGTTAGCCCAGTAAAGGAAACTGTTAGCAGTGAATTTACCACTTGTCTTACCTTTTACAGTAGAGAAGTTTGTAGAGTCAGCTAAGGTATAAGGACCACCGCCCTGGCATAAGCCGGAGAATGAACCAAAACCATAGATAAACCAGCAACTGTCATTTTTAGCACCATGGTACTTTAAAGTAACTGCAAATTTAGATGAACCTACAACATTATAGTTGAAGCCTAAAGAAGCAAAATTGATTTGGCTGCTGCTATTAACACCACCAAGTGTAGTGCTGATGATCATGGTATCTTTTAAGATAGAAGCCATTGGATATCCATTAGCATTAACAGAGTTAAGCTGGATTTCTAAAGTATCCGCAATACCACTAGCATTGTTATGCACAAAAGGAACATAAATAGTATCAACCATAACACTTGCAGCTGTATATGCAGCAAGACTGTTATATGGATCAACTAAAGAGTCGAAAGCAACAGTAGCATAATTAATAACGTCTGCATTATTAATACTGTCTTTATGTGTATAGTGTACATTGGTAAGTTCACCTTGGTTATGATAATAGGTAGTACCTAATCCTTCCCAGATGGTAGCATCTGCTGAGTCATAATTCAAAATAATTGTTGTTGGAGTGCCCATAGGCCTTTTAGGGTTAAACTTACCCACTTTTGTAGACTGAGCATGGTTGCCAGTTTGGAACCTGATGTTATCTGAGCTTTGAGCTACTGCCCCGATTGATACGAGAGAGAAGCTAATAGCTGCAACTAATTGGTAAACCTTTTTCATAGTTTTTTGGTATTAATTTTAAAGTTTGAGCGACTAAAGTATACATTATTTCGATACGGAATACTCTTTTTTAGGTGATTTTTGTTAACAAAGGGTGAAATTAACATTAAAATTTAGGTATGCCCCATTTGCCCTGAACCTTCATTACCTGCTCAATAATATCTCTTACGCAGCCTTTTCCACCCTCTTTATCCGAAATATACAACGATATTTCCTTTATTTCGGTAACCGCATCTTTCGGGCAAACAGGTACCCCTACTTTGCTCATCACCTTATAATCTATAAGATCATCACCCATATATAACACTTCTTCCATTTTTATGTCATAAATACTTACAAATTCCTTTAGCGCATCTAGTTTATCATGCGCTTTAAGATAAACATCAGAAATACCAAGGCGATTAAGCCGTTGCTTCACTGCCATTGAATTGCCGCCGGTAATGATCGCCAAATGGTATCCACTTTTAACAGCCAGTTTCATTATAACCCCATCTTTCATATTCATAGTGCGAACAAGTTCTCCGTTGGGCATTAAAATTATGTTACCATCGGTAAGCACACCGTCAACATCAAATGCCATAGCTTTTATATTATTTAAAAGCTCTTTAAAGTTCTTTTGCATGGGCCTTAAGTTGAATGCTTTTAGTTAACTGCTTATATAAATTTAAATATTCCGGGCGTTTTTTTAATATTTCCAAGTGTTTTTTTATTGTCTTCTTATCTCTCCTTATTGCAGGACCTGTTTGGCTTTCCACCGGGTTTAGCTTCTCAAGTTTATTAACAGTCTCATGAATTAATGGTAATAAAACATCAAAAGGAATATGCTCCTTCTGCAAAATATCATACGCAATTGCATACATGTGATTTGTAAAGTTATTGGCAAAAACTGCTGCCAAATGCAATTTTGCGCGCGCTATAGAATTTATATGATACGCTTTGCCGCCCAACTCTTTTACTAATTCCTCAAGTTGCTTATAGGCTTTCTCGCTTGATCCTTCTATACAAAAGGGCACATCTTTTTTTAGCTTTGATTTTTTTGAAAATGTTTGCAGCGGATACAGCACACCATAGTTTTCTGATATTTTTTTTAATGATTTCATATCCACACTGCCCGATGTATGCACAACCACTTTATTCTTTAAGTGCAGTTTGGTTGCCACTTTATCTATAGCATCATCTTTAATGGATATAATATACATATCAGCCTCCCTTGAAATCTTCTTCAGGTTATCAGTAAATGAACAACCCAATATATTCCCCAGTTTTTTTGCCGAAGAAATACTTTTACTATAGACCTGTACAGTTTTTCTTTTGCCGTTTACGGCTTGCGCCAAAACTGTAGCAACATTACCGGCACCTATAAAAACAATTTTATTATGCTTTGCTTCCATTGGAAGTTACTTCTGCTTTTTTAGCTTCCCTGCTTTTAATTATCCTCTGCCTTATGGCAAGCGTGGTACCAAAAATCATTATAAGGCAACCAAACCATAAAACATTTATGTATGGAAATATAATTGCCTCCATAACAATATAGTCTTGGGTAATATGCTTTGTCCTACCTATTGCAATATCTATTTTATGACTTTGCGGATCAATTTTCGAGAAAGTAAATTTCAATCCTGCTGCAGAAACAGTATCATCAATTGCCTCTATTTGATTGCCCGAAATAACGTAAATGGGTTTAGCTATGTACTTATTGTGTGCAGAATCAACTATGCTTAATATAGCCCCAACGGCTATATCTCCGTCTTTCAGATTATATTTCTTTACATCAATTTTGGTGTCCAAGGATTTTACTGTTATCGTATCTCCCCCTGAATAAATTTTATCGCCAACTGAAACTGTATTTACATTTACTAATGAATATGATTCATCCTTCAGGTTATTAGGGTCAACATAAGTGACATGCGTATAAATATCTTTATTTAAAAAGTGCCTTGTTGCTGGCTCAGCTGAATTACCCATTCTAGGATTTAGCTGAATTATAGGCCGCAATGTAAATTGAAGCGAGTACTTTTTAGTTTCCGGATCTTTTGTTAAATAATCTACCGAGAAATAAATGTTATATCCCACTTTCTTTTTACCGGAGTATGTAACATAGTAATCTGCCATACGAAGCGTATCTCCCTTATCCATTCTTATATTAGTAGCATCGGAGAAACTTTCGTCAATTGACTTTAAGCTCTTAAGCGAGGTATTTGCAGAGATAATCTGTTTTTTTGATGTGGAAATAAGTGCACCCATCATAATTAAACCAAAGCCTACGTGGGCAAATGAGGCGCCTGCTTTTAAAATACTAGCCTTT
>Ga0206875_1076_pt1 | contig 24957 bp, 27 predicted proteins | sample Alteio_BWOrgCont_9_FD_152616 | JGI IMG/M metagenome (GOLD analysis project Ga0206875, IMG submission 152616) | Enriched cells from forest soil in Barre Woods Harvard Forest LTER site, Petersham, Massachusetts, United States -... | ecosystem: Environmental > Terrestrial > Soil > Temperate forest > O... | reverse complement strand
CACCCGCCAAGCCAAAAAACGCCTGCGCCAACGCGAGCGAAAATGCGAGAATCAATGCAAAGTGACCGAGTTCGACGCTCATATAATTGTCCTGATCGAATCTGCGTGGCCGAATGTGTCTGGATGGTTAGCTTAACGTGAAGCCGCGTTAGTTCGCGGTTGGTCCGGCAGCAGTCAGCGTCTGCGCTTCATTGCTCACCGGCGCCGTCTGCACCGTTTGTGTTACACGCCGCGCTTCGTGAGCTTTCTTCAAACTCGCAGCCACTTCAGGCGGCATATATTTTTCATCGTGCTTGGCCAACACTTCTTCGGCCACAAATTGTTGCTTGCCGTTGACTGCGGCCAACAACTTACCACGCACGATCACACCCTGCCCTTCGCGGAACAGATCTGGCAGTACGCCGCTATACAGTACGGTGATTTCATGCGCATAGTCGGTGATATCGAATTGCATATCGAGTTGGCCGGGAATGCGTTTCACACTGCCATTTTCCACCATGCCGCCTAAGCGAAATGTTCGTCCGGTGGGTGCTTTGCCTGCAATCACCGCGCTCGGGTCGTAGTAGTACAAAATGTTTTGCTTGAACGCAGTCAACGCTAAGGCTACCGCGCCGCCTACCGCCAGCAGAATCAAAGCCACAAACATCATGCGTCGCCGACGAGGAGTCATGTACGATGCTCTTGTGCAATCACTTGCGCTGCCGCTTGAATGCGACGTTGCGCGTGTTTCAATTCACGTCGCCACTGTTGCCGCGCACTGACGCCGATCCACACCAAGGCAAGCAACGCCAAGCCATAGCTGGACCACACGTAAAGGCCGTATTCACCCATGTGTGTCACTCGTTTTCATATGCATCGCGTTCATTAAACTTACTTCGCTCGAACTCTTCATGACCCAATTAATGACAATTAAGCGGCTTTCAGTGAGCCCTGCTTGATCGGCTCCAACTTAGTAAGCCACTGCGCATTGCGCTCGCGGCGCAATATCTCGGCGCACACGCCATCACACAGGATAGCGGCAAAGTACAACGCGAACGCCAGCAACATCGCTAATAACGGCGTCACCATCGACGGGTCAATTGCCGACTTGCCGAATATCGATAGCGTGGTGCCCTGATGCAGACTGTTCCACCACACCACTGAGTAGTGAATGATGGGCACATTCACCACACCGACAATCGCCAGCACTGCACACGCGCGATCGGCGCGACCGATGTCATCGAATGAAGCGCGCAACGCCATATAACCCAGATATAAAAACAACAAAATCAACTCTGAAGTCAGTCGCGGATCCCAGGCCCACCACGCGCCCCACATCGGTCGGCCCCAAATCGAACCCGTGGCCAGCGCTAACACGGTGAATACCGTACCTGCCTGCGCGCAGGCCGCAGCCACTGCATGCGCTAGCTTCATACGCCAAATCAGACCGATCGCAGACGACACCGCCATAATGCTGTAAATTATCAATGACATCGACGCGCTCGGCACATGGACAAAAATAATGCGGTACGCGTCCTTTTGCTGATAATCAGGCGGCACAACAAACAAGCCAGCGTACGCAGCCCATCCCATCAATAGCAATGCCGGCCACAACAACCACGGCCGAAAGCGGCGCGCCACTGCATACGCATAAGGCGGTGAAGCGAGCTTGTGAAACCACAGCCAATTCATGCTTTAACTCTGATGCCCTTAACTTTGATGAAGGATCAGCCACTCATTCTATGCTGATACGAATGGCAGCGGCCATCGCGAACGGCCCTAAGCTCATACCGAGCAACAAAATTGCCGCCAATAAACTGATGGGCCCCGCCACTGCTTCGCCCTGCATGCCAAGGTCCAACGCGCGTGCGCCGAAAATTAATACCGGCATTTCCAATGGCAGCACCAACAAGGCCATCAACATGTTGCCGCGACGCAAGCCAACCGTTAACGCGGCGCCAATTGCACCCAGCACACTTAACACCGCCGTGCCCAGCGCCAGTGTGATCAACATCACTAACCAGCCGGAAGTCGGCACACCCAAGGCTACCGCTATTACTGGCGCCATGATCACTAGCGGCACCCCCGTCAACAACCAATGTCCGACCGTCTTGATTAACAGCAACCACGCCAACGGCTGACCCGCCAATACCCACTGTTCCATGGTGCCGTCTTCCACATCCGGCCTGAACAGCGCATCGGTGGCCAGTAACGACGCCAGCATCGCGGCTACCCACAATATGCCCGGCGCCATGCGCCGTAACTCGGTCAGCTCCGGACTGATCGCCAGCGGAAATAAAGCAATCACCACCGCAAAAAAAATCAGTGGCTGTAGTACTTGATCCCAACGCCGCAGTGCCAAACGTAGATCGCGCTCTAGCACCACTGCGGCCAGTTTAAAGGGCGATAGCGTCGACATGCCTACTGCAAGCTCAGGCCACGTGAGCCGGTATGAGTGGCCAATAGGGCTTGATGGGCAGCGGTCAAAATCATTCCGCCGCGTTGCAGATGTTGCGCCAACAATTCTTCAACCAAGCCAAGGCCCGCCGCATCCAAGTTGGTAATCGGCTCATCCAATATCCATAACAAAGCATCGCACAGCAGTACGCGCGCCAAGGCAACCCGACGACGTTGTCCAGCCGACAACACGCGCGCTGGCAAATCCGCACACTGCGCCACACCCAAGGTCTGCAACGCGTCTACGCATTGCTGTGCGTTGACAGAGCGACGCAACTGGACCGCAAATTTGAGATTCTCCAGTGCGGTAAGATCAAGCTTAAGCGCATTGCTGTGGCCGAGATAACTCATCTGCTGCGCATACGCGTTTGCATCTCGATTGATGTCGGTTCCACCCCAACATACTTCGCCCGACTCGGCGGGCAGCAGACCGGCCACCACCCGCAATAAACTGGTTTTGCCAATCCCGTTCGGTCCGGTGATTTGCAACAGCTCACCAGCCGCAAGCGCCAACGATAGGCCGCGCAATAAATGATGTTCGCCGCGCCATAGATGCAACGCACGCACTTCTAACTTTGTGGCTACAGAACGCGTGACGTCGGCTTCGGACATGCGAAAAATAGTGTGGATGGGCACTGGCGGTTAACTTGACGCGGCATCCTAGCAGAATGATGCCAACGAACTTGCACGTCGTGCTACACAGACGTAGCAATCCCGCTACAATTACACTCCCAATTCACTGAGAGTGGAACCTTCCTAGTGATTCACTGGACGAGGTTACTCGGTTGGCAGCGGCTTCTTGCTCGAAAGGCAGGACCAGTGCCGAAAAAACCTAAGTTGGCGGTGTGGCGGAATTGGTAGACGCAGCGGACTTAAAATCCGCCGGTTTTAACACCATGCCGGTTCGATTCCGGCCACCGCCACCAGATCCACTTCCAAGGACGTCCACAGACGTCCAGCTCTATCCAGGAATCCCACAAATTATCGATTAATTTGTACAAATTAGTCCGCTGTCATCCGTTGACAGCCGAACACACTTGGGGGTACAAAACGGGGGTACATTTCTCGCTGGGGGTACATTGCCTCGCCGGAATCGAACCCGTACAGGTGCCATCATGTTGACTGAAACATCCCTACGCTCAGCGAAATCCAACGACAAGCCACAAAAGTTTTCTGACGAACGCGGACTGTATCTGCTGGTGCATCCAAACGGGTCGCGCTATTGGCGCTTCAAATATCGACACGCTGGCAAAGAGAAACTCCTTGCACTGGGCGTATATCCCGACGTCACGCTAAAGCGTGCACGCGAGAAGCGAGATGAAGCACGCCGACTGGTCGCTGATGGAATTGACCCAGGCATTGAACGACAAAGAACAAAGGCCACAAGAGTCGACACCCTTCAGGCCATCTATGATGAGTGGATAACCAAACAAGGACTACGGCTCTCGCATAGTACGCTGACCCGTGATCGTGGCCGACTGGAAAGCTATGTATTTCCAACGTTGGGTTCACGACCGATAGCCAGCATCACAACCGTCGAACTTCTAGCGTGCTTACGCAAGATGGAAGCCAAAGGTATTTATGAAAGCGCCCTCCGCGTTCGATCATTGGTCGGGCGCGTGATGCGCTACGCCATTGCAACCGGCCGCACGGAACGCGACATCACTCAAGATCTGCGCGGGGCGCTTACAACCCCCAAACCCAAGTCTTTCGCAGCCATCGTTGAACCCCGACGAATTGGCGAGCTATTGCGGGCGATTGATGACTATCAAGGCCAAGTTGCCACCGCCTTCGCGTTGAAGCTTGCCCCACTTGTCTTTGTTCGGCCGGGCGAGCTGCGTGGTGCGGAGTGGTCTGAGTTCATGTTGGACGGCAAGGAACCTGAGTGGCGCATTCCGAGCAGCCGTATGAAGATGGGCGAACAGCATATTGTGCCGTTGTCACGTCAGGCGGTGAGCCTCCTTCGCAAACTGTACGACATCACAGGTGGCGGGAAATTTCTGTTTCCTTCCCTACGGACCAATACGCGCTGCATGAGCAACAACACCGTCAATGCGGCCCTGCGTCGCCTTGGATTCAGCAGTGAAGAAATGGTCGGTCATGGTTTCCGTGCCATGGCATCAACGTGCCTCAATGAGCAAGGCTGGCACCCAGACATGATCGAATTACAATTAGCACACAAGGAGCGCAACAAAGTCCGCGCAGCCTACAATCGAGCACAGCGTCTACATGAGCGTCGCAAGATGATGCAACACTGGTCCGATTATCTCGACCAGCTGAAGGCACAAGCAAACGGTAGCAATGTGATGAAGTTGAACCCGGTTGCCTAGGCTCGTATCAATATGAGCGCGATACCATGCGCCTGCCCTCAACGCGCATTGCAATCCATTCCTGTACTTCCCCTTCAAGCCACCCGACTGCTCGAGTGCTAAGCAAGATCCGGCGCGGGAATCGCTGCTGCGCTTCCAGTTGATAAATCATCGAGCGGCACAGACCGGTCACTTGGGTGACCTGTGCAAGTCGCAGTATGTGAAATGATTTGGGCTCTGAATCTTCGACGATGCTCATGGACGACCTGCCTAATTCTGTCGTTCTAACCGTTTAAGGACGAGTTGTCACTGGATATAAATTATTCTCACTGACGCAAAAATAGTAATTCGCGTTTGGTGCCAATTTTCGCCGAAACATCGTGCGAGCCAAGCGATGGGTGAAGCGAAGCAAAAGACGAGATACGCCGACATAAGTTTTTGGCGTTGCAACCCGGAAACCCTCAGCAGGAGTTTTGGCCGCATCAACGATAGTGACTTCGTCCTCATGATTAGAGTTTCGCCACAAAACATCCAGAAACCCAGCTACTACATAGGCGTACAGCAATAGCGTGTAGCAAATGACAACGATGATCAGATAACCCTGGCTTCGTCAGTCATTCATACGAAGGATAGCGAATGCGACGAAGCCTTGCATTGCCGACAGGGTTATCTTTGCTTAAGGCGGTCAAACCCAGTCGATTGGAGAATACCGTTGAGCGCAGTGTTGCGCCGCTCACAAGAAATACAAAATCGGCGCGGAGCTCGATTGCGCACGCGCAAACATTACTTCTATTTAAGAGAGCGTCCGTGCAGCGCAGTTGATTTTGATCTCTGTCGATCCAGTCGCTTGCAGTCGGACGTTTGTTGATTGTGGGTGTGGGTGTGGGTGTGGGTGTGGGTATACGACGTAGCCTCCTCATTGGCTCAACATTTTGCTGCGTGGTGCCAGCGTGACGCAACCAAACCGGCCGATGACCCGACGCAGCGTTGCATTGCGTGAACTCCGAACTAGGCTTTTTTGTAGGGTGCGAAGTTTTGGCGCAAATTAACTCGATTCGCAGGATAGCCAATTGGCGGCTGTTGTCACACGATCTACCGTCATGACGGTAGATGCATTCATTCAGTGTCGAGTCACGGCGGCGATGAAGTCCGCGTTGCATGCAGCGGCAGTGCGACAGCAGCGGACGGATTCTGCGCTCGTGAAGCGCATGCTTGAAATCATGTTGCAGACGGCGGGGGTATCCGATCCCCACGTCGCACCCGCTGCTCAACCGGTTCGCATTGCTCGCCTGTCGGTGCGTCTCACCGTGGAGGATTGGGCGCTGCTTCGCGAACGTGCCGCTGCACGGTACATGGCGTCTGCCACGTACGCATCGACTGTATTGCGGGCACAGCTACGTGCGCTGGCACCACTCCCTAAAGAAGAGTTGTTGGCGCTGAAACAGTCCATCACCGAACTCAGCGCGATTGGCCGGAACCTCAACCAGATCGCCCGCGTGGCCAATGAAAGGGGTCGAGTGAACGGGCCGAGCCCAGGAGAGTTGCATGCATTGCTGAATGCCTGCGGAGGCTTACGCAATCATGTCAGGGCGCTCATTAAAGCGAACGTCACGAGTTGGACGGTGGGCCATGACACGCACGTTTAACGTTTATAAAGAGAAAGCGTTACTCGATCTCTCGAGTTATGCACGGCATGGTCCCGAGCGAATAGACCATGTGTCTCCCGCGCAGATTGAGCAGATCGCCCGCACGGTGCGGCGCGTCCCCGAAGTGATGATTAAAGTATCCGGCGGCAGCACCAGTCCGAAAGGTGTGGCGACGCACTTCCACTATATCGATCGGCACGGCGCACTGGAGATTGAAACCGATGAGGGCGAGCGGCGCCAAGGAAACAGCACTGCAACTGATCTCACTGATGACTGGGACTTAGAGGCCGATGCCGCCGAGTCGCGCGCTCCCTATACCGGCCAACCCGGTCGCAAACCGAGCAAGCTGGTGCACAACGTTATCTTGTCCATGCCCGCTGGCACGCCACCGGCGGGACTGCTTGCCGCCAGTCGCGCGTTTGCGCGCGAGCAGTTCGCATTCCAGCACCGCTACGCCATGGTGCTGCACACCGACCAAGATCACCCACACGTCCATCTGGTCGTCAAAGCAATGAGCCAACACGGAGAGCGGCTCAACATGCGCAAGGCCACCTTGCGCGAATGGCGCAGTGAATTCGCCTGCCACTTACGCGAACACGGTATCGCGGCGAATGCGACCGAGCGGGCTGTGCGAGGCGAAAGCAAAACGCACAAGCGCGATGGTATTTATCGCGCGATGCGGCGTGGCGAGTCCACCCACTTACGTGCTCGGGTCGACGCAGTGGCGAAGGACTTGAGGGATGGGACCTTCCGCACGGAGCCAGGCAAGACAACACTCCTTGATACACGCAAAGAAGTGGAACGCGGCTGGCAGGCAGTGCGTTATTTGCTGGCAAGCCAAGGTCAACACGCACTCGCCACGCAAGTGAGTCGATTTGTTGGACAGTTGCCGTCAGCGAAGACCGAACGCGAACGGCTCGCTGAGCAGTTACTCGATCATGTCCGAACTCGCGCTCGCAATCGAACGGACGCTTACCTAAATACCCACAATCCGACGACCCAACGTGTTGAGGACCACGCGATATTGAGCCATCGCAGTCGATAATTGTCGCCGTCGATTGACCCAGCTCGATGTCGCTGAAGAGCCTTTTTGTGACTGGGTTTGCTCAATAAGCCGTGATCATCATGTTCTGCTGTGGGCTAATCGCGGTTCCACCGGGACCGGCGAATTGGATCGGCACGGACACGGCTTGTAGTCCTGCATTCCGGATCACCGCAAAATGTAAGTGAGCGCCGGTCGTGAACCCAGTGTTACCGGAATCGGCGATGTATTCACCACGATGCACATGTTGACCCGGCGTAACGCGGACGGATTCCCAATGCAGGTGGGCATATAAGCCGATTGTTCCGTCGTCGTGCAGAATCTCGACCATATTGGCCTGATCCATCAATACCGGCGCTGCGGCTCCTCGGTAATAGTCATGACGCACGTTGATCACCGTCCCCTCTCGTGCTGCATAGATAGGTGTTTCGTCCGGTAAGGCAAAATCGATGGCGTATTGACTGTCTGGCGCGGTGTGGGTGAAGCGCGTCGGATAGGCTTGCGAGATTCGATAGGTGGCGCCGATCGCGAAGGGTGTTCGATAGGGCTCGGTGGGCCGATGCCGTGCGCCGGGATCGCCGAGAATCGCCTTCCAGGTGTAATGGACGAGCGGGCTGTCTACTCCCATCTGAGATAGTTGTATTAACTGCTGCTGCGACTGCGGTTGCAAGATCGCGTGATAAACACCGCCGTTGGGCACATTGACGTTGTGAGCGTCCAATACCCGTACCTCATATTCGACAACGCATAGGCACTCGTTGGTCGCCCGAAGTATCCACTCCTCGGCACTGCCTATTTTATCCACCGAGATACGGGGTGCCTTACTCTCGGATTTGACGGCCAGGGTTTCAACCGGTGTTGCCGAGTCGGGCTTCTGGTCGGTGTAGATCCAATTCCCCTCAGGATCACGATATTTATACAGTGGCGCCGCCGACACACTACTCAGTAACAACCATCCACCCAGTAATCCGAATACCATTGAGATTCGTCTCAGTTTACGCACTGACGCACGAGTCTCAATGAGGTAGCTCAAGACACCCACCTCGGCAGACTCGGTACGCCAGGTCATTCGTGAACCCCTACATACCGACTCATTTCCCGCACGCGCTGTCCATAGCTGCCTTAGTCGCGACGCGTTGCGCATCGATTTCTTGATCAGAATAGAAGACGCGATTGCCTTGTTCATCCCGCTTGTAGATTCGTCCTCCATCTCTAAACAAAAAATAGCGATTGCGCGCCGCCTCACAACGCCGTTGTTGCGCCGCCTCCTGAATGGCTTTCTTTTTCTGTTCGGTTAGCTGGTCATGGGTTTGCTGTACGGCATCTACGGCATCTATCGCTTGCTCCTTGGCCAGGCGCACCGCTTCTGCGGGATCCGCCGGTGCAACATGCAGGAAGATTTTTTGCGATGCCGATGACACGGGGTGATCGGAGTAAACAACGTGACCCTGGTCATCGATAGTTTTATAAAGATCGTCCGCCATCAACAGTTGACTCGCGAGTACTGCCATTGATGCACCCACTAATTGCCTGAATCGCAACTTAGACATAGACACCCATCGACCGCCCATCTGTGACCTCCAACCGCGCGAATGAATCACCACCATGACTTGTTTGGTCTCGTCACCCGTCATTTAAAGTACCGTGCCACGCATGTCTTCATTCCCCATACTTCGACAGATAAAGCTGGACCGTTTCGTGAAAGACAAACGTTCGCGGCAATCACGGCCAACAAACTATCACGCTACCTGATCAAAATCGCACAGTTCGGCGGTTATCTTGCGCGCGCCAATGATCCGCCGCCCGGCAACACTGTGATATGAATATGGCGGGGACTCGCTCGTCTCAACGATATACAACTCGGCTTTAGCATCGGCGCAGAACTTGTGGGTAATTGAAAGACTGAGACGACGCTTACCATTAAACCGTGTTCCGCGTAAGGTGAACTTAATGAAACTTGGTCACAGCAATTCACGCTGCTTACCTTCATCGACCTTGACAGTCAGATAACCACATTGATAGTGTTAAGTGGAGTCAGTGCTGGGTGATGTTGGATACAACGCGCCACTTAAAACTTATTTAATAGAGCGTCGCTGTAATAATAGTTTCAACTGAGTGTGCTTGAGGATGACTATGGACGAGTATCAAGGGTATGAGCAGGACGTGGACCTGACTGCTGCGAGCGCAGATCAATCAGCCCGACAGCATTTCTCTCTCTCCCAGCGATTCCAGCTCTCGCGCCGACTGCGATGGGTTGTCGTCTCAGTGGCACTTAGCCTTGGCTTTGCACAGTCTGCCTCCGCGACCATTGCCTATGTGCAGGGCAATAATGACGACACGCAGAGCGCGGCGAGCGCAGTGGTCGTTCCCTTCACGGCCGCACAGGCAGCCACAGACTTAAACGTAGTGGTGGTGGCGTGGAACGACCCGTCCGTTCAGGTCAATGCGGTGACCGACACACGCGGCAATAGCTATGTCTTGGCAGTCGGTCCTGTGACCCACGCCGGAACGTATAATATGACGCAGTCGATCTATTATGCCAAGAACATCGGCGCGGCAACCGCCAACACCGTAACCGTGACCTTCAGTGCAACCACAACGTATCCGGACATCCGCATCGCCGAGTATGGCGGCTTGGACACCACCAATCCACTCGACGTTACTGCCAGTGGAACCGGATTTGATGCGATGACGGACAGCGGATCGGTGACCACGACCCATGCGACTGATCTGTTGGTGGCCTCCAATTCGATCGACACCATGACGACCGGTCCCGGTACGGGATATACGCAGCGCATTATTTCTTTCTACAGCGGCGCCATTTTAGAAGATCGGACTGTAACGACAACGGGCAGTTACAACGCGACCGCTCCGCAAGATGGGGCGGGTGCCTATGTAATGCAACTGGTTGCTTTTAAGGCCGCCACCGATGGTGGCACGCCACCGCCCACACCGGTGACGTTTACTTACGCCTATGACGCCCACCACCGATTGATTCAAGCCACAGGTTCCGATGGCTCGGAAATCGATTATCAATACGATGCCAATGGCAATGTGACTGCGATTAATCGGAAGTAAAGGAAGACCGAATTGGATGTATTGAGGAAGCGGTGATGCGGTCTCTGTTGCCACATATCAAGAATGATGTCTTCGCGCTGATGGCTCCTCGGTTGGGCAGTTCATGCTTTGCTCAAATGACCCTCCTCTATTCATTACTGAATCTCACCAATCAAAATGGGATTAGGCCGATGATTTACATCGGAAAGCAAATCTCACTTTGGCGCGCTCCATTCACAATCGTTCGCGTAGTGATACTGCGCCGATTTTCGACAGGGAACTAAAATATGCACGGCGTTTTTCGATCATTGTTGACACGTCGCTTACTGATCAAGGGAGACACGGCTATGTCTATCGCTCGGCGCTGCGGCGTCTTATTTGCCTTTTTCATCGTCATGGTCGCTGGCGTTGGATATTCCCCGGCAAGTCATGCGACCGTCATCGTATTTGACGTAAGCGCCTGCGCAGCTGACGCAAATTCTTCAGCGTGTTTGTCACAAATGGAAAACGCGATCCTGGATGCAACTGCGATGTGTGGCTATCAACGTGTTCAATTCGATCCGAATCTTTATTATGGTACTGCGTATAGTTATCCTCTCTCTGTTGGGCTCAAGGAATGCGCTTTTCCGTTGCTTATGTCCTCTGGACTCTCTTGTGACAGCTACCCAATTGGTTGTCTCTATTATGGACCAACTAATGCACCGCCTGGTCATCGCTCGCTACTTTCCGACTCGAATGCCGGCACACCTTCAGCTCTAGGCGCAGAGCACCGCGATGGAAGCAGCGTGGGACATTCCATGATGTCCGCCTTTAATTCGGCGCCGCAGGTGAGCGACAGAAACGCCGGATCGATGAACAATTCTAATGTCCCGCAGATCAGTCCGATGTATGCGCATGCTGATCCGGCGATTGAAAACTTTTACATGTCCCAGGATGCGGGCAGCACCTGGAATACGTGGGTCATTGCTAGCAAAAACGTTTCGGTGAACTTTGTTGATGACAGTGCGTCATTCAACGCTGATAGCCCAGCGGGCGGAGACTATAACCTAGGCGCAACAGACTATAACCTAGGCGCAACAGACTATAACCTAGGCGCAACAGACTATAACGTGGGCGCAACAGACTATAACGTGGGCGCGGACTCGACCAATTTCGGTGACTATTCATCCATGTCTTGCAGCAGCGGCGATTCCAATAACGCGCTCTGCGGTGGTTCTGTTGCCGAACCGATCAACACCGCGACGGGCAACCTGACTGAACAGCAAAACGACTATGTGGGACTCGGACCCTTACCGCTTCATTTCTCGCGCTTCTATAACAGCATTAATTCCGTAAGCGATTTGGCGACAACTGAGTTAGGCACTAATTGGCGAGGTACCTATGATAGTGCCGTTACGCTCCTCACGGACCAGTCTGTGCCAACCGTACGAGTGGTGCGGCCGTCTGGTCAAAGTCTGCTTTTCACCAATTCTTTCACCGATCCGACTGTGCAATGGGTGGCGACCGATTCGTCCGTGATGGCGACGCTTGTAAGCCTGGTTGATTCCTCAGGTGCGATTGTGGGTTGGCGCTATACCACGCGAGAGGACATGGTCGAGACTTATGATGCATCCGGGCGACTGATGTCGATTGCCGATCGAGCGGGGCTCACTCAGACACTCGTCTATGCCGCGTCCGGCACCCTCACGAGCGTCACTGATCCGTTTGGACGTCAACTGAACTTTAGTTATGACGCACAAAATCGCCTCACTCAAATGGTCGATCCATCCGGTGCAACGTATGGCTATGCCTATGATGTCAACAACAATCTGGTATCAGTGACGTACCCTGATGGCGGCATTCGTAAGTATGTATATGAAAACGCCAGCTATCCGAATGCGCTGACGGGCTTAATTGATGAAAACGGTTCACGGTATGCAACGTGGACTTATGACGCGCAAGGTCTCGCCATCAGCTCATCGCTGGCCGGTGGCGTGCAGGCCACGACCCTTGGTTTTAATGCGGATGGTTCTACAACGGTCGTGGATGCACGAGGTGCGTCGCGTGTGCATGCCTTTGCACAAAGCGCCGCCGGTACGTTGAGGCCATCAGGGATGACGGCGAGTTGTACGAACTGCCCCACGGTGACGAATTCAATTGCATACGATACCAATGGCTATCTGTCCGCCATCACCGATCCCAATGGCAATCAAGTTGCTTACACCTACGACGCACGCGGTCAATTGATTTCACGCACCGAGGCCGTGGGAACGCCGCTGGCCCGAACCGTGACGATTAGCTGGCATCCGGTGTTTCATCGTCCCGTACAAATCACGTATCCGGACCGAGTCGTTACATTGACTTATGATGCCGCTGGCAATCGCACGCAGAAAACCGTGACAGCCGGTTCAGTCACGCGGACGTGGACCTACACCTATTCGAGCCAAGGCCTCCTGACTCAAGTGGTCGGTCCGCGCAATGATGGATTACAGTACACTTACGATACACAAGGCCACGTTTCTTCAATCACCAACGCCCTGGGTCAAGTTATCCAGTTTACGGCGTACGATGCCAACGGCCGTCCATTGACGGTGATCGACCCTAACGGCGTCACGATTCAATTTTCATACGATGCACGTGGTCGGATGCTGACGCGCAGTGCCGCTGGACTCACCTCGCGATATCAATACGATGTCGCCGGACAGTTGATCCAGACGACTGCTGCGGATGGAACGGTCACAACCTACGGTTACGATGCTGCACATCGGCGCACTGATATCACGGATGCGCAGGGCAAACGTACCCACCGTGTACTGAATGCCGCCGGCGATACACTCCAGACCCAGCTGTTTGACGCGTCGAACAACCTGATCCGGTTTCGCACCTACACCTTCGATGGTTTAGGGCGCGTGGCACAAGTCACCAATGCCAATCAGCAAGCGGTTTCGTTTAGCCGTGACAACAACGGCAATGTCGTGAGTGTGACCGATCCCATGAGCTTGCAAACGCAGTACAGTTACGACGCGCTCAATCGTTTAAAGCAAGCCACCGACTCCACCGCGAGCACGACGCAATATGGCTATGACGTCCACAGTCATCTCACTGCCGTGACCGACCCTCGCGGCCTCGTTACACACTATAGTTACACGAGCTTTGGCGATCCGATCCAACTGCAAAGCCCTGATACCGCCACCACCCATTTTGCACAAGATGCGGCGGGTGACTTAGTCCAGTCCACCGATGCGCGCAATCGCAGCGGCACGAATAGCTACGATGCCGCCGGCCGGTTGACCCAGATCGCATTCTCCGATCAGACGCTGCAGTTCGTGTACGACCAAGGTACCAACGGCACAGGCCATCTCACACACATGGCCGATGGCTCGGGCACCACGCAGTGGACGTATAGCGCCTTGGGCGAACCGCTCACCAAGCAACAGACCGTGGGCGCACTCACGCGCAGCGTGAGCTATGGCTACAACGCGGTAGGTCAGCTCACTAGCTTGACCACTCCATCTGGGCAAACCATTGCCTATACCTACACCAACAACAGAATCACGGGCATTACCGTTAACGGCAATACCTTACTCAATCAAGTGACCTATGCCGCCTTCGGCCCGATCACCGGCTGGAGTTGGGGGAATGGCACAGCCACCACCCGGCAATACGACACTCTCGGTCAATTGACCGCCGTGAGCAGTGCCGGTACCACCACCTATACTTTTAATGCCGATAGCACGATCGCGTCAAAAACCGATAGCACCGGTGGCATACCCAGTGTACCGACCGGCAACACGTCCCTGACGGTGAGTACCACCAGTAACCAACTCACCGCCAGCACGGGTGCTCTGACAGGCACCTACAGTTACGACGCAGCTGGGAACATGACCAGCGACGGTACGAGAACGTTCACCTACAACGATGCCGGTAGACTCAGCAGCGTTACCCGTGCCGGCGTGACAACGAACTATCTGTACAACGCCTTAGGTCAACGTGTCAAAAAATCAAACTCAACGGGCACGACTTACTTCACATACGACGAAGCCGGACGCCTACTTGGTGAATACGATCAAGCGGGCAACCTCATTCAAGAATTGGTGTGGCTCTATGGTGTCCCGGTCGCGACCATCCGAACCGATCAAAGCGGTGGCACAGTGGGCGTATTCTACATTCATACTGACCACTTGAATGCGCCTGCGAAGATCACCAGACCGAGTGACAATCAGATCATCTGGCGGTGGGACCACGATCCGTTCGGAAATGGCGCTCCCAATGAAGACCCGGATGGCAATGGTCAATTGCTGACGTTCAATCTGCGCTTCCCCGGCCAGAACTATGACAATGAAACTGGGTTAGTGCAAAACGGGTTCAGAGATTACGATCCCAACACAGGACGCTACGTGGAGTCTGATCCTATCGGCTTGGCCGGTGGCAGTTTCTCGACGTATGCGTACGTCAGAGGGAATCCGCTGTTAAGGATAGATCCATTTGGAAGGTTATCAATGGCTCCTTCTAGAACGGTATCGCCCGTTGGAAAAGTTATAGGGGATCTGGCAACGGATCTCGGCGCCGCAGCTGTGTTAGTAATTTGTCCCGAATGTGAACTAACTGCTTTGGCGCTAGAAGTCAGCGGAAATGTACTAATTGGAGGTTTGGATCTTGCTGAAGGCCTATCGGCAAACAGCGAGAATCAAGAAAACATGAATAATGCAATGGGCGATAATCAAGGTAGTGAAAACAGCACAACCACCGCAGGCAACAATGATGGCGCGTGTCCGTGATTTGCTGATGAGATTTTTGTTATGAAATTCGAGGATGTATATCGTAATAAAGTTCGTCAAGCTGCTGGCATGATGATCGGATGGTGTGGAATTTGTCTTGTTATAGCGTTCTTGTTTCGTAATTCGGAATATTTTGAGATATTGATTAGTGCCGTTGTATTATTCTCTGGAGCAGTTGCATTTGTTTTTGCACGAAGCATCATGCGAATATCTTGTCCAGTTTGTCATATGGATATTTCTAAGCCATTTCGATTGGCAAACCGGAATCATTTGGATCTTACAAATTGCCCGAAATGTGGGCAAAATATTTTCTACTGATTATTGTATGACGAAGCCACATTTTCCACTGTTGGCGGCTGCACTGGCCAGTCCGTCCAACAATCTGGCCAAATGCGATCAGGGTGCATCAAAGTTGCTGAAGCCTCGCTATGTGTCTATTGCGGACTTTGGTATTGCCCAACAGTGGACTTCTAAATATGGTGAAGCGGATATTTAGCGGCGGCACGGTTGGGGTGTTCTACATCCACACCGATCACCTCAATGCGCCATCAAAAATTACTCGGCCCAGTGACAACCAAATCATCTGGCGGTGGGACCACGATCCGTTCGGAAACGGCGCTCCCAATGAAGACCCGGATGGCAATGGTCAATTGCTGACGTTCAATCTGCGCTTCCCTGGCCAGAACTATGACAATGAAACTGGAATAGTGCAGAACGGGTACAGAGATTACGATTCCAATACCGGACGCTACGTGGAGTCTGATCCTATTGGCTTGGCTGGTGGACAGTTCAGTACATATGCATATGTGGGTGGGAATCCGTTGACTTTCGCTGATCCTACGGGGCGGTGTCCAGCGTGTGCAGCACTTGGGTTTGCGGCTGGAGCAATTGGCTATGCTGCAGGAACATGGATGATGGGAAGTGATTTCAATACTGGTGACATGCTGTGGGCTGGCCTAGGTGGGGCATTTGCTGGAGCTACTTTTGGATGGGGAGAGGCGGCTGTAGATGTCAGCATGACCGTAGGTACGGCAAAAACATTAATTGGAACGGGGGGCGAAATGGCATTCGACGCTGCCATGTCCCTGCGTGATGTAGCTGGGGTATTAACTGGCGGACAAAATGGAAACTCTCCTTCAGCGTCTAGCCCCTCTCAGACCACATCATCTGATGGGTCGTGCCCGTGATTTATGGACTGTCGTGGAAGCATCCTGCGATATTGCTTTCCGTCATCATCTTGATGCTTGGGATGATTGAGCTGCACATCGAATACAAGCTACCTATTGGGGCAGGAGGCCCCTTTCATCGCGCGCCCTTAGATCAATTGATAACATACGGAGGGCTCCTTTTTATGGTTTGGGCGCCTCTCTATATGGTGGCTTGTCCCGAGGAGTGGTTGCGCAAGCGTTTACTACCGCTAGACGATAATGCCGGTGCACGCCGTCGTTTTATCCAACATTTGGGATACGCCATATTTATTTTTGAAGTAATATTTTTTATTTATTGGATTTTCAATAAATATTCGCGGTTGCAAGCGCTAAAGTTGCCATAGATTCCAGCAACCGCCCCGGCTTGCCAAGCCACAGTAGCCCTGACATCTAAATGTACGCGATTGGGTGATTGAGTGCGTGCATCACGCGGCGGTACGCTAGCTCCAAATTCCTCAGCAAACGAATTCACTGTCTACTCCGCTACCGATTTCGCCAACGCAGTAGCGGAACACGCCAGAGTGCCTCGACGACGATGCCCACGGTCAATTTGGATCGACCATGCACGCGTCGGAGAAATTGAATTGGAATTTCCGCAACGCGTAGATCACCACGCGTTGCAATCCAAGCGGTTTCGATTTGTACGATATACCCATGACTGTGCAGAGCGGAGCTCGCCACGTATTCGAGCATGCGTCGGCTCAGAAGGCGAAAGCCGGACGTGACGTCACTCGATGGAATGCGTAGCCACAGATAGACATACCAATGCGCGGCGACTCTCAGCACGCGGCGTCCCCAGGGACAGTGCTCTTGAGCGGCCCGTGAGGCATAGCGCGAGCCGATGACCAGATCGTAAGTTGGCGCGATTTTCGCGAATTCGGGAAGCTGCGCAGGATCGTGCGAGCCATCGGCATCCATTTGGATCACATAGGCAAATCCGTTGAGCAGAGCATGCGCATATCCGGCGCGATAGGCGCTGGCGAGGCCACTGCCGCGCGGGTGCCGAATTAATATGAGAGTCGGATATTCGCCTTGCAGCTGTACGGCTACTTCACCGGTGCCGTCCGGCGAATCGTCGTCGATCACGATGATGGTCGCGTCCGGCAGCGCCGCACAGATTGCTCGCACGACCACGGTGAGATTGGCCGCTTCGTTATATGTTGGCAAGATGACCGCGAATTTATTGATAGCGTGTCCGTTTGCCAATTGCGTCAATTTGCGTTCGATCGAGTACAGGAGATTGCTCATGAGCCGGAAAAGCAGGAGGAATAGTACCCGCACGCCCGGAAGAGTGCGAGTGAAGTCCACCGCAGATTCGCGTTCTTCTGCCGTTGAAGTCCGGCGCTCCGAATCGATTTGCCAGCAAGTGGAGACACTAAGCTCGCGTCATTTTGCGTGGCTAGCTATCGCCCTCACGGTGGTGGCGGCGTTGCTGCGCGTGCATGATCTTGGAACGCAGCCGGTTTGGTTGGATGAAGCATTTTCTGCGCTCGTGATCGATCGGCCGTCGTTACTGTCGGTGCTCAGTGCCGAAAGTAACCCGCCGCTCTATTTTGTGCTTCTGAAGGCTTTTTGCTCGATTTTTGGCGACTCGCCTGACGCGCTGCGAGCGCTCTCGTCGCTGTTTAGCGTGACGGCGGTGACGTGCGTGGTCTTCTATGCCGCTCGCGCGATCGGGAAACGCTTTGCAATCGGCGCCGGTCTCTTCCTCGCATTCTCACCGTATTCGCTCTACTACGCGCAGGAAGCACGCCCCTACAGTCTTCTCATTCTGCTGCTGCTGCTAACTTTGCTCGCGTGTCACCACGCTTTGCGTTCGCGAAACCGTATGGCGGTGATTGTTTTTGCAGGGGCTGTATTGGCCGCAGGCTACACTCACTATTTCACCGCGCTGGCGCTGTTACCTGTAACCCTTTACCTCGCGTACCGGTTCGTGCAGAAGGCGGACGAACGACCGATCCTCTTCAGTCTCTTCCTCGCGCTCGTCGTGGATGCGGTAGCGTGTGCTGCCTGGGCGCTACCGACCCTGCTGCGACAGAGTACGCTCGATCCGCATTTATGGATTGCAGATCAGTGGCAGTTCGTGGATAAAACGTGGATGCTCCCGCGCAGCGTACTCGTGCTGTTGCTGGGCTCGGCGCACGGACTCACACCGCTCTTTATGAAGCAGTGGACGCAGTTACAGCAACCGGCATTGCTCACAATCATGGGCGTAGGTGCCTATAGCCTCGCGCTCGTCAGCGCTTTTGTAAGTGATTCCGGCGGAGGTCGCGAGTCGACCTCGCGAGGGACAGGCGTACTCCTTATCGCTGCGGTGTTACTGCCGCTCATCGTCCTATTTGCTGTCTCGTTCATCAAACCGTTGTACGTCGTCGCCCGCTATGACGCCATCGCGTTTCCTTACCTCGTTGTGCTCAGCGGTTGGATTGTAGATCGGAGCAGACACCTACCGCCGTGGGCGATGCGAGTCGGGTTCTTCTTCGGAGCGGTATTCCTGAGCTGCTTGCTCTATGAGGACTGGTTGTACTATGAGGTTGGCCCCGTTTCTCAGGACTACGACGCCGCGCGCACGGCGACGCTCCTGGATCATACAGCGAGGAACGGCGATGCCATCGTGTTTGCGGGCATGCGAGGCGCGTCGGTGCTGTACTACCTGATGCGCGATGGCTATCACTGGGATGGGCGGTCTTGCCGCGCCGCCGAGCGGAACGTCGTGTATGGTTGTCTAATCTTGCCGTACACCGATAGCGATGTGCCCTTTGCAATCGGGACACCGGTCACCATCCCAGTGACACCCGATAACGCAGTCGCGGATCTAGAGTCGTTTGTGGAAAAGAAGGTACCAACACCCGCGACCATCTGGTGGGTGACACCGCGTAATCGAGAGCGCGCGAGCACGCCGATCAACCGTCACATACAAGTCTTACTGAATCGAAAGGGTTACGCGCTGCGCAGCGTTTCGCCGGAGCTGCAGCGGTACGACGTGCAGCGATACGACGCTAGTGTGGAGGCAGAGATCGACGTGCGACTCCGCTGATCACGAACGCACTACCATTACTTAAGCCGCTCGTACGGTTGGAAATCGGTGGCGACGTGATTAGGTCGATGCGCGTACGAATACGAGCTGGCTTACGGCCCGACCCTCTAGTTGGGAGAAATCAGTAATGAAAAAGCAGCAACGTCAGTACACTCGACCCTTTTCCCGGTTGCGTGCTATCGCCGAATGCTATCATCGCCACGCCCGGGGGAAACCGAAACGATAACGATCATGGCGAACTCTTCAAACGAAGTCGCGTTGCCGGATACTTTGTGCCGCGCCATTCGGTCGCGAGCCGTTCTCGCCGCCCTGGTCGCGTACGCCGTCAGCCGGGTCTTGCTCTACGTCTGGTTCTCGGCGAGCGTCTCCGACGTCTTCGTCTACTTTCGTTACGCAGTGGCCGGAGTCGATCACGATCTCCGTCCTTATCGCGAGATTACGCAACTGGAATATCCGCCGGTCGCGTATTGGACGATGTGCCTACCAAGGTTACTAACCAGCGATCGGTTAAGCACCCGTAACGTGTCCAAGGAGGAATTCGACCAGCAATTGGGACGTTACCACCAGATGTTTCGCGGCCTTATGCTGATCTGCGACATCGCGTCGTTTGTGTTATTCGTCGCCGTCTTGCGGCGATGTCGGCCCGAGCGGTTGGCGTGGGCCGCATGGGGATTTGTGATTTCGACATCGCTGCTGGGATACGTGCTGCTTGAACGCCTCGACATGGGCGTAACACTCGCCATCTTAGCTTGGATGTATTGCGCGGTGCGCAGCGACGACGATGAGCGACGAGCTTGGGCGTGGTCGATGCTCGGTTATGCGTCGCTGGGCATCGGCATTAGCTACAAGCTCATCCCTCTGCTGATCGTGCCGTTCTCGTTGTGGACCGACGCCTTGCGACTGCGGAAAACTCGCGATCGACGACTGCTCTATGGCCCAATCGTGTTGATAATGACGGCTATCGGGCCGTTCGCTTACTACTATGCGACCGTGGGAGACGACCTAGGTCGCATGTTTCGCTATCACTCGGTCCGCGGCGTAGAGATCGAATCGATCGCCGCAACGGCGATGATGGTCGGCGAGTCGCGCGAAGCGCTGCGGCCTTATTTCGACAATGGATCGTGGAATTTAGGCGGAACCTGGGAACGGCCGCTCGTGCAAATTTCGACCTATGTGCTGATGGTAGGGCTCGGCGTGCTAGGCCTAAGGGCCCTAGGGGCGCCGCGGCTTGACGGCGGTTTCAAGGGGCGCAACGCTTATCGTCTGGCCTGCGTTGCGATCCCTGTAGCCTTAGTCGCCACGAAAGTCTTCTCAGTGCAGTATCTCTTATGGGGCCTACCGTTACTGATACTAGCTGCAGCGGAGTTTCGCGATGAGCGGTTGTTTCGCGGTATCGTGGTCGCCTGCATTGTCATGGCGGCGCTCACGACGTTTATTTTCCCGTTCTATTTTTTTGATCGCATGCACGTTTGGCCATACAACGGGACTTGGCCGCCGCCCTGGCACTTGATCGAATCGACGCACTACGCTTGGGACAATGAACGCAACCTTCTCGTCGGAACGCTTTCGACACACGGGCCGCCGGTGCCGGTGATGATCGTGCGCAATGTGCTGTTCGTGATCTGCACGGCTATCGCGTTCTGCGGCGTGCTGCGTTGTCGTCGATCATAGGGCGTGCTCGCACGCCACTTCATATTCCCAACGGACGACTAAGTCCTTGGTTTTAACGTGGCTGCCAGCCTGGACGGTCACCTGTTTCTTGGATCAGATAGCGTATGATAAAGGACGTTATCATACAGTACAGAGGCGTAATGACTGGGCGGAAGCTTCGTATCCAGTCACATACTGCCGGCATTGTTTGCGCCGGACGAGGATGCGGCGCGGCGCTTCGTCCAATTCTTCACCGCCAATATCCCCCCAACACACGGCGTGCCTATGCCCGCGCGACCTCTGAATTCGCGGCCAGGTGCGATCAGAACCATCTGAAAGAACTTCGCGTATCGGGGTATATTTGGGGGTATCCTGAAAATATCGTCGATATAAATAACAACATTTCAGTAGCTTGATAATTGGATTAGATTCCGGCCACCCCAGCTCTTTCCAAGAACGTCCAAAGACGTCCGTCAGCATTCGCGGTGTTGGGATTTAGCCGTGCCGAGATCGCCACGCGAACGCCGTCATGGATGCCAGTGCGCACTTGCCCTTCCTTCCTATGCCGACATGTTTAAGTACGTGCTCTGGCTCCATACATACGACGCACACGTATTCCTATCTAGCGTGTGCTCAGCGGATTAATGCGGACGGGGCTCGTGCCCATCAACGTTCGACGTCGGGTATGGGTCGGACACCACGTCTTAATTCCGCGCGCCCTGTCATTCTCGAGGCGAGGAAAGTCCTATGCACTGTGCTACTGCCTGTGTGGCCACACTGATCGTGACGTGTTGTCTCGCGGCGACTGCTGCGCACGGCGAATATCACATTGTTTCAAAGATCCAGGTCGGTGGAGATAGTGGGTGGGACTATCTTGAACCCGATCCGGTCAGTCGCCGCCTGTTCGTTACGCATAAAGATCATGTCGTGGTCATCGACATGGATACGCTTAAAATTGTTGGCGATATTCCCGATTCGCCGGGCATGGGCGGCGTGGTGCTGTCACGCGAGTTGAATCGTGGCTATACCGCAAATGGCGCGGAAGACACCGTTGGTGTGTTTGAACTCGATACCTTAAAGCCAATTGCCAAATGGAAGGCAACTGGCAAACGGCCAAATCAAATTGCCTACGAACCCACCACCAAACGGATATTTAGCTTTAACTCCACTGGCCGTAACGTCACGGTGTTCGATGCCAAGACCGGCAAGGTGTTGTCGACCATTGATGTTGACGGCCGCACTGAGTTCTACGCCGTCGATGGCAAGGGCATGATTTATGATGCGTTGGAAGACAAGGCCAGCGTCATTGCAATCGATGCGAAAGCGATGAAAGTAATCGCCACGTATTCGCTGGCGCCCAACAAAGAACCTTCGGGTATGGCAATGGATGTCAAGACGCGCCGACTATTCGTGCCGACTCATAGCGAAACGTTTTTAGTACTCGATGCTGACACGGGGAAAATTCTGGCGACGTTTCCAATCGGCGAACACAACGACGCAGCGAAATTCGATCCTGGTTTGAAACTCGCTTTTGCGTCGAATGGCGATGGCACACTGGCAATCGTTCATGAAGATGGCAATAACACGTTCTCGCTAGCGCAAACGGTGAAGACCGAGTTCGGCGCACGTACGATGGCGGTGGACCCGAAGACTCATCGGGTATTCATGCCGACTGCCGACTTCCTGCCAGCACCGGCCGCCACTGCAGACAACCCCAAGCCACGCCAAACCATGGTTCCCGGTTCCTTTAGAGTGTTGGTCCTTGAGCCGTGAAGACAAACACGCGAGGCGCTGCCTCTCACATCTGGGAGGTCAGAAACGACAAGCCAGAAAGTTGCCTTTTCGTTCCATGATTATGCAGCCCGCAACGGCTCAATTTCTTTGAGCGCTTTCTCGATCTTTGCTTTGGCAATGCGGCGCTCATAGTCGGCCTGTAGATTGATCCAGAACTGTTCGTTTGTGCCGAAATAAGCTGCAAGACGCAATGCCATCTCAGGAGATACCCCACGCTTCTCAAGCACGATATCGTTCAAACGGGGCAGTGGAACGTGAATTGCTTTCGCGACTTTGTAGGCCGTCAAGCCTAAAGCTTCAATGAATTCTTCGCGCAAGATTGCGCCGGGGTGTGTGGGCATAAGCCGCTTCGTAACCATAATTTACCACCTTGAATACAATCACCAGCCCTACTGCTAGTGGTAATCAACAATCTCAACGTCATGCGCATTCCCGGCTTCCCAACGAAAGCAGATACGCCACTGTGGGTTTACACGAATACTCCATTGTCCCAATCGGTCGCCCTTCAACGCTTCTAACTGATTCGCTGGCGGTATTTTCAAGTCCTTTAAATCACCGGCAGCATCCAACATCTGTAGCTTACGGAGCGCGCGCTGCTGTATCTCCTTCGGTAACTTCCGCGAGAACTGCTCGTTGTAAGCCAGTTCGGTTTCTTTACCGCAGAAGCTTTTAATCATTGGCTATATGGTAACGGGCATAGTTACTAATGGCAACCGTTACTACAGGAGAAAACTGCCGATTACGTCGCCTTCTGAATACCTCAGCGAGGGAAGAACGCCGTGTGGCGCCGCACTCTATATGCGGCATACGCCCCTTTAAAGAGGGATCAATCGCATCAGCAAGCTGCGCAACAACGCCAGCTCGTCATCGGATAGCGCGGAGAATATGTGATTGACCGCGGTGCGAACTTCTTCACGCAGGCGCGGATATTGTTCGGTGCCGGTCGCGGTCAGTTGAATATTGACGACGCGACGATCATCGGGCGAACGCTGCCTGATAATGACGCCCTTTTCTTCCAAACGATCCAGCATACGCGTCATCGAGCCGGTGTCGTATTGCAACACCCGGCATAATTCCGCTGCGGTATTGGCGGCGCCTTCGGCGATGCGCCGCAAGATGGTGAATTGTGCGCCGGTTAAACCGTGGGGGTTCAAGCAGGTGTCCATGTTCTGCAGCATGCGAGTTCGTACGGTGGTCAGCAAATAACCAACGGACAAATCCGCATCGCTGGTTATGCGTCCCAACGGACTGTCACTTTGGAATTGATTGCTATGCTCGTTCATCGCTAATGTCCGCTCTTCAGTTGTTAGCTTCCATGCACTTTACCGCTGCTGGCGGTTACTGGCCGCTTAACTGGAGGCTAGGGTCGGAATCGAACCGGCGTCCACGGCTTTGCAGGCCGCTGCATGACCACTCTGCCACCTAGCCACATTTGTGGTAACGACAATTAAATGTAATTACCCAATACGGTATTTTATTTTACGTACCCCATAAGCACCAAACCCCGGCAAGTACCGGGGTTTAGTCATCGAGCCATTCGATTTGGAGCGGGAAAAGGGGCTCGAACCCTCGACCTCAACCTTGGCAAGGTTGCGCTCTACCAACTGAGCTATTCCCGCGACAACCCGAAGAGGCGCGTATTGTAAGGACTCAACCCCCCCTGTCAACACTCATGCGCACACCCAGCGGTAACTGCGCATCGCCCATTTAATGCATATGGCCGCCGATCAGTTAACGTGTCTGAGAGGCTTTTAAATCCGGCCACGCCGCGCGCAAATACGCAACCATTGACCACAACGTAAGTACTGCGGCAAGAACCGTTGCAATAACGCCAAGTTCATAAATCGGCAAGCCCCATAAATCATCGCGAAACAGCAGCAACGATACGCCCAACATTTGCACAATGGTCTTCAGTTTACCGAGCACGGACACCGCAACCTTGGCGCGGGCGCCGATTTCCGCCATCCATTCACGTAGCGCCGAGATAGTGATCTCCCGCCCAATGATCACGGCTGTCGCCA
>Ga0206875_1074_pt1 | contig 25087 bp, 26 predicted proteins | sample Alteio_BWOrgCont_9_FD_152616 | JGI IMG/M metagenome (GOLD analysis project Ga0206875, IMG submission 152616) | Enriched cells from forest soil in Barre Woods Harvard Forest LTER site, Petersham, Massachusetts, United States -... | ecosystem: Environmental > Terrestrial > Soil > Temperate forest > O... | reverse complement strand
AGGTAGTTATTCAGCAATTGCCAAAAGAAGAAGCCCTGAAACTAGGTGCTATGGCTTTGTTCGGAGAAAAATACGGCGATATTGTACGTGTAGTTGTCATCGACCCGGCTTATTCTGTAGAGCTTTGTGGAGGTACACATGTAGGCAATACAGGTGAACTTGGTTTGTTTAAAATAAAACATGAAACTGCCGTTGCAGCCGGTGTTCGACGTATTGAAGCAGTAAGCGGCAAAGCTGCTGAAGCATATATTAATGAAGAGTTGGAAATAATAAATGCTATCCGCAGTTCCTTAAAAAATCCAAAAGACCTTGCAAAGTCCATTGAAAGTTTGCAGGGAGAAAACAGCGATTTAAAGAAACGTATTGAAAACCTGGAAGCAAGACAATTGGTTGGCATTCGTAATGAGTTATTGCAAAAAGATGAAATTATCAATGGCGTAACATTTATTGGTGCCGTTATTGAAGTACCAAATGCAGATGCTTTAAAGAAACTATGTTTCGATATAAAAAATCATCTACACGACCATTTAATAATTCTTTGCAGCAATATAGATGGCAAAGCATTTACAGCAATCGGAATTTCGGATACAGTTGTTGCTGCTAAAAATTTAGATGCTTCTCAGATTATTAAACAGCATATCGCTCCTTTAATAAAAGGTGGCGGCGGCGGACAAAAAAATCTTGCAACTGCAGGCGGACAGGATATAAATAACCTGAAAGAAGTAATAGAAAAAGTAAAATCGCTGTTGTAATCTGAATCACGGATTTAACGGATTGAAGGATTTCACAGATGAGGACTCTGTTAATTTGTATATCTTTTACTTAGTAAATGTTACAAGTCAGGCGAATTAGTATTCTCCTTGTCCGTGTAATCTGCGTAATCAGTCTAATCCGTGATTCAGACAAAAGTTTTATTTCATCCTAAACGTAAGCTCCGCAAACTCTTCTACAGAAAGTGTTTCAGCCCTTCTGCTAAAAATTTCATCCTGCAAAACCTCGGGAGTAAACTGGCTTTTCAACGCATTACGCAATGTCTTACGGCGTTGGTTAAATGCTGTTTTTACCAATATCCAAAAAGCACGTTCGCTTTTCGCTTTAATATCTACTTTTTTTCGTTTCAATCGTATTACACCACTTTCTACTTTTGGTGGAGGGTTAAAACTTTGATTGCTTACATCAAACAGGTATTCAATATCGTAATAAGCCTGCATCAATACACTCAATACGCCATACACTTTGCTTCCTTCTTTGGATGCAGCACGTTCTGCCACTTCTTTTTGAAACATACCAATCACAACCGGCACTTCATCTTTCCATTCCAAAATCTTAAATAAAATCTGGGTAGATATATTATAAGGGAAATTCCCAATCACGGTAAATGGTTCCTTAAACGGTTTTTCAATGTCCAAAAAACTATTGTGAATGATTTTATCTTTTATTACAGGATACGTGTTGGATAAATAAGTAACTTTTTCCAAATCAAGTTCCACCGCTTTAAAATCAATATTGGGTATTTGTATTAAATGCTTGGTTAAAGCACCTCCACCGGGACCAACTTCCAGCAAACGGGTAAACTCGTCTTGCTTTAATGCTGCTATAATTTTGTCAATAACAGCTTCATCTTTTAAAAAATGTTGCCCGAGGGATTTTTTGAGTGTGTACATAAGTAAGGCAAAAGTAAAAAGTAAAAAACCAAAAGCAGAGAATCATTTGGCGATTGCAGTGTTTAATCTTTTTGCTTAGGTAAAATATAAGGTTCCCATCCTTTCTGTTGAATTTCGTTTTCAGTAGGTTTAGAAGTTCTAAATGAATCATCATGCTGGTAACCCCGAAGAGGTTCATTGTTTTTAAAATCTTGAGGAGATTTCCATACAGTGTCGCATTCTGAACATACAATTATTAATTCATCGTGCCTAATGTCCTTTTCAATTTCAGCCCAACCTTGATTACAAAAAGGACACCACCCAACCTTAAATTCATAGCTCATACTATACATTTAGGATATATAAAACTATTCATTTATTATCAAAGCAAAGAGTTTCCCAATTTTTCCTTTTTAATTTTTAATTATAAACTACTTTTACAAACTAATATTCTGAATTTTATGCATACTGAACATAAACCTGTTGTCGGGATTTCCTGCGGCGATATAAATGGTATTGGCCTTGAGCTTATTATTAAAACGGTAAGCGATAGCAAATTGCTGGATATTTGTACGCCGGTAATTTTTGCCAATAATAAAGTGCTCAACTTTTACCGCAAAAGTGTACCCGATGCAAGTTTCAACTTTTCAACCATTAAAGAAACGGCTCGTGTAAACCATAAGCAAATCAATCTTTTTAATTGCTGGGAAGAAGAAGTAAACATTACACCAGGCCAATTAACCGATATTGGCGGAAAGTATGCTGTACAAAGTTTAGTAATAGCTGCACAGGCTTTAAAAGAAAAGAAAGTTGATGCATTGGTTACAGCGCCTATCCACAAAAAAAATACACAATCGGCAGAGTTCAATTTTACAGGTCATACACCTTACCTGAAAAATTTATATGGCGTAAACGATGTGGTGATGTTTATGGTTGCAGAAAATATGAGAGTGGGCTTACTTACTGAACATGTTGCTGTAAAAGATATAGCACAGTATGTAACAAGAGAAAGCATCCTTAGCAAATTACAAATCATCAATAACTCTCTTAAAAAAGATTTTGGTATTGATAAACCAAAGATTGCTGTGCTTGGCTTGAACCCACACGCAGGCGATGAAGGCTTAATTGGCAAAGAAGAAGAGGACATTATAAAACCAGCCATCAAAGAAGCAAAGCAACGGGATATATTCTGCTTTGGCCCCTATAGTCCCGATGCATTTTTTGCTCATGGCCATCACGAAAAATTTGATGCGGTATTAGCCATGTATCACGACCAGGGCTTGATACCATTTAAATCATTAGCCTTAGGGGAAGGCACCAATTATACTGCAGGCTTAGAAGGCATCCGCACATCCCCCGACCATGGCGTAGCATTTGATATTGCCGGAAAAAACAAAGCAGATGAAGCATCTTTCCGCGAAGCAATTTTTAAAGCCGTAGATATTTTTAATATGCGCAAAGAAATTGCAGAGCAACGGAGCAATCCTGTAAAGAAAGTGAGCAAGCGTATTGTTGCCAATGCGGTAGATGAAACCATCAATGAAATTCCCGAATAAAAACTATTCTTCCTTCGGATTAAAATACGATTGCAAAGCTTCTTCATATTTTTTAAAGGCATCTTTTCCAAGTTGCGTTACTATACAAATGGTTTGAGGATAGTTATCTTTAAACTGTTTTACCACATGTATATAACCGGCAGCTTTTAATTTATTAATCTGCACACTCAGGTTGCCGGAACTTGCCTTTGTTTTTTCTTTCAAAACTAAAAATTCAGCTTCCTTGAGGCTAATAAGCGTACTTAAAATAGCCAAACGCAAAGGTGCATTTAATATCGGGTCGAGTTCTTTAAACATGAATCGCTTTAAGCTAAATTGTATAAATTACTTGTAAATATAAATTAGTTTAAAATATAAACAATAATAAATTTTACGCCTAAAATTTGTCATTTTTTGAAACAAAATTGAAACAAAATATTGATTCAATTTATTATTAATCAATTAATTAGGTGTAAATTATTCATAAAATACACTACCCGTTACCGTTAGGATAACTTATTCACATCGGGTAAAATTAATTTTTTTATGTGGGGGTAATTTGTAATTTAGCAATAGAATTTAATGGGTTAGTAAGTACAAAGGGTTAGCTTAATTGCTGGCCCTTTTACTTTTAGGTAAGTCCCAAATTATTTCCTTCTCCATTTTTTATAAACGATTTTTATAAGCATACGATGAATAAAAAATCCTGAGTAAAATTCAACGTAACGTCTTCCCGTCTTCCCGGCAAAAGAATTATACGCACAATTCAATCAAAAACATATTCGTGCAATCGTGACAAAAAATTAAAATACTTTTACGGCATGAGCAAAACAAAAACATCTTTCTTCTGTCAGAGTTGTGGTTATGAAAGTGCGAAGTGGTTAGGTAAATGTCCTTCATGTAATCAATGGAATACTTTTGTAGAAGAAGTAGTTGTAAAAGGAACCGAACAAAAAGAAGATTGGAAAGAACAATCGAACAATGGAAGATTAAAAACAATTTCTATAAATGAAGTAAGCAGTGCCGAAGAGAAAAAAATAATTACACCAGATGCAGAATTGAATCGTGTATTAGGTGGTGGCATTGTAGCAGGAAGTATAGTATTAGTAGCAGGTGAACCGGGCATTGGTAAATCAACCTTGTTTTTACAAATTGGATTAATGTTGAAGGGCATTGTTACCTTATATATAAGTGGTGAAGAAAGCGAACAACAAATTAAAATGCGTGCAGACCGCATCGGTATCAAAAGCGAAAATTTTTATTTGCTTACGGAGACAAACACAAAATCAATCTTCTTAGAAATAAAAAAACTAAAGCCACAATTGGTGATAGTTGATTCGATACAAACATTGCAATCAGCCTTTGTAGAAGCAGGACCGGGAAGCGTAAGCCAGATACGTGAATGTGCGGCAGAGCTGCAACGCTTTGCAAAGGAAACCAACACGCCGGTATTTTTAATTGGCCATATAACCAAAGATGGAAATATTGCCGGACCAAAAATATTGGAACACATGGTAGATACCGTATTGCAATTTGAAGGCGATCGAAATTATGCGTACCGGATATTAAGAACATTAAAAAACCGTTTTGGTTCTACGGCCGAATTAGGCATATACGAAATGACTGGCGCAGGAATGCGCCCTGTAAGCAATCCCAGCGAATTATTAATTACACAAAAAGAAGATGAACTAAGTGGCATTGCAATAGCCGCAACGATAGAAGGAATGCGCCCGCTCTTAATAGAAACACAAGCATTGGTAACACAAAGCGTATATGGAACGCCGCAACGCACCGTAACAGGATATGATTTAAGGCGCTTGCAATTATTATTAGCCGTACTGGAAAAACGTGGCGGCTTTCATTTCGGGATGAAAGATGTATTTGTAAACATAGCCGGCGGATTAAAAGTAGAAGACCCTTCTATTGACTTAAGTATTGTAAGTGCATTGCTAAGTAGTTATGAAGATGTGCCAATGCCGCCGCATATTTGCTTTGCAGGCGAAGTTGGTTTAAGTGGAGAGATAAGAGCTGTAAACAGAATTGAACAACGCATTGCAGAAGCACAGAAATTAGGTTTTCAAAAAATTATATTGAGCAAGTACAATTCTAAATCAATCGGAAAAATAAAATTTGATATTGAAGTAGTGCCGTTGGGTAAAGTGGAAGAATTGTATCAGTATTTGTTTTAACTTGTAGGCACAATCTGCCTATATGAATTTATTGAAAACTGCTTTTGAAGAAACCCTTCATCTGTTCTACCCACACCTATGCACTGGTTGTGGCAATGATATTATAGATGCAAAAAGTTTACTCTGCTTAAAATGCATCAACGATTTACCACACACTAATTTTGAGCAACATGCCAACAACCCAATAGAAAAAATATTTTGGGGAAGATTGCCCATTACATCGGCACATAGTGAATTTTATTTTTCAAAAGAATCATTAATCCAACATTTAATCCATCAGCTTAAATATAAAAACAATAAAGAGATTGGATTTTATTTAGGAGAGATAATGGGTAGGCGAATGTTGAATACAAATCGATTTAAACAGATTGATTATTTAGTTCCGCTGCCCTTATATCCGGATAAGGAACATAAACGTGGCTACAATCAGGCAAAAATAATTTGTGATGGAATTTCATCTGTAATGAATATTCCTGTTTTAGTTAATAATGTAAATCGCTTACGGTTTACCGAAACACAAACCCGTAAACATAGAACCGAACGCTGGGAAAATGTGGAAGGAAGTTTTATTGTAAAAAAACCGGAAATATTAAATGGCAAACATGTATTATTAATAGACGATGTAATAACCACAGGAGCTACCTTAGAATCCTGCGGACAGGTTATTATGAAAGCAGCCGATACAAAGCTCAGCATTGTCACTTTGGCTTTTGCCACAAAATAAATTTATTGTTTGTGTATTGTAGTTTAAATTTGAAACATGATACGCAAACACCCGCTTGTATTTTTTTTACTTTTTATTTTTGCTTTTTTACTTTTTAACTCCTGTAAAAAAGAAAGCTTTATTACAAGCAGCAATGCAAGCATCGGAATTACAGATACCTTGATAAAATTTGATACAGTCTTTACTTCAATTGGAAATATCACACAGGGTTTTGCAATCAATAACACCAACGATCAAAAATTATTATTGAATCAGGTGAAGTTAATGGGGGGGAACGAATTCTGCTTTTAAAATAAACATTAACGGTATTCCGGGACCAGAGGCTGATAATATTGTAATAGAAGCCGGTGACAGCATTCATATTTTTGTTACAGTTTACGTTAATCCAACAGCAGCAAATCTTCCATTTGTTTTAAATGATAGTATTCTTATAAGTTATAATGGCAACAATCAATTTGTAAAACTGCAAGCGTATGGCCAAAATGCACATTTCCTAAATGGTACAATCATTAAAACCAATACCATCTGGACAAATGATTTGCCTTATGTAATTATGGACAGCTTGCAGGTAGATACATCGGTTACATTAACCATACAACAAGGTTGCCGTATTTACTCACATGCCAATGCTCCGTTTTTAGTAGATGGCACATTAATTATTAATGGTACTAAACAGGATAGTGTTTTGTTTACAGGAGATAGATTGGATGCAGGATACAACAATTTACCGGCAAGTTATCCGGGAATTTATTTCCGTGGTACAAGCGTTGATAATGTACTAACGCATACCGTTATACAAAATTCCAATCAGGCAATAAGCGTAAGCAATCCTGCAACTAATACAAACCCTAAACTGATATTACATCGTTGTATAATTAATAATTCAGCCGGCGCCGGTTTGCTTTGTTATAATACAACTGTAAATGCTGATAATAGTTTAATAAGTAACTGCGGCAGTAATATTCAAATTGTGTATGGCGGCACTTATAATTTTATCAATTGCACAGTTGCAAGTTATAGTAATGGAAATATTACACATAAAAATCCCGTATTACAGGTTAATAATTATGATACTGCATCGAGCTTAACAAATTCACTAACAGCAACCTTTCAAAATTGTATCTTTTGGGGTGATTATGGAAATGTAGCCGATGAAGTAGTTGTTAGTAAACAAGGAAGTAATCAATTCAATGTATTATTCGATCACAGTTTATATAAAGCAACGAATCAGCTTGAGAATAGCATGTCCACGTCTACGATAGAAAACACAGACCCTGGTTTCGTTAATATAAATGTGAGCAATTTTGGAGAAGCTTCAAGTGTTTATAATTTTCATTTGGATTCTACCTCTGTTTGCATCGGTGCCGGAAATATTACAACAAGTTTTCCATTAGATTTAGATGATAACACTTGGACAGCCGGTACAAACCGGGATATAGGCTGCTATAAAAAACAATAATTTGTTATTGACCCAAAGCCACCAAACAATATGAATACACGATTGTTGAAAACAAAAACCTTTAACATGATAAAATTATTTGTACTAAGCGCAGCATTGTTTGCATGCTCCGCAAAATCTTCCAACCAATCAAACATTACTGCAATAATGGAACAACCTACAACCGATACAACCATCTATGATTTTAAAGTAGCCGGCTTAGAGGGTGGTACCATTGATTTATCTGCTTACAAAGGAAAAAAGATAATGATTGTAAACACAGCATCTTTTTGCGGCAATACCCATCAATACGCAGACCTCGAAACTTTATATCAAAAGCATAAAGACAAATTGATAATCATTGGTTTTCCTGCAAATAATTTTGGTGCGCAGGAGCCCGGTACCAATACAGAGATAAAAGCCTTTTGCACCAAGAATTATGGCGTAAGTTTTCCAATGGCAGCAAAGGTTTCTGTAAAAGGAGATGATATAGCGCCAATATTCAAATACTTAGTTGCCCAGGCTGCAAAGATGGGTGTAGATGATCCTATCAAATGGAATTTCACCAAGTTTTTAATAGATGAAAACGGAAAGTTAATAGCCGTAATCCATAACAAAACAAGCGTATTAAGCGACGAAGTCATCAACAAATTATAACCGTAGGGGCGGGGTTCACCCCCGCCCTAAATTATTACAAGGTAATCCGGTTAAATAATCCCCACACAAACCCACAAGGAATTTATATTTGCATCCATGCAATTCAAAAACATAATCGGGCAGGCTGACACCAAAGAACAGTTAGCACAAATGATTCAGCACAACCGCCTGAGCCATGCTTTATTATTTTTAGGGAAAGAAGGAAGCGGCGGATTATCGCTTGCAATGGCATTTGCACAATATATAGTCTGCGAAAAAGTAAACAACAAAAAAGCAGCCGATGCAGGTCCATCCTTATTTGGAGAACCGGAACCGGCAGAACAAATACCACTTACAGATTCCTGCGGCGTTTGTGCCGCTTGTACCAAAGCCGAAAAATTAATCCATCCCGATATACATTTTTCCTTTCCGGTAGTAATAAAAAAAATCCGGCTCATCGCCCATCAGCTCTGATTATATAGCTGAGTGGCGGGAGTTTGCAACACTCAATCCCTATGGCAATGTATATGATTGGCTACAGTTTATAAAAGCCGAAAACAAGCAAGGCAATATCACTGCCAACGAATGCAACGATATCATCCGCAAACTGAATTTAAAAAGCTTTGAAAGCGAATACAAAATCCTAATAATGTGGATGCCCGAATTTTTGGGCAAGGAAGGCAACAAACTATTAAAACTAATAGAAGAACCACCACCAAATACTCTATTCATTTTTGTAGCCGAAAGCGAAAACCAAATATTGCAAACCATTTTATCAAGAACCCAATTGGTAAAAATTGCACCACTTACCGATACCGATATAGAAGTAGCACTAGAATTAAAATCCGGCGTTAAAATAGAAAAGGCTACTCAAATAGCCATCCTAAGCGAAGGCAATTATCGGGAAGCCCTTCAATTATTGCAACACGCCGAAGACGATTGGAACGGTTTATTACGGGAATGGTTAAACGCTATTGTCCGCACCGGACCGGCAGCCCAGGTAAAATGGATTGAAGACATCAGTAAAGAAGGCAGGGAAAAACAAAAACAATTCCTGAAATATTTCACGCATTTATTGGAGCAGGCAATCCGCTTACGTACCATCGAACAACGAACAATGAACAATGAACAACGAACAGCGGACAATGGAACAAACAATGAAACTGACTTTGCCCTGCGCTTAAATAAGCTCTGCACCATCAGCCAGCAAGACGCAATCATCACCGAGTTGGACAAAGCGAGTTATTATATTGAGCGCAATGCTAACTCCAAAATGCTCTTTCATGCCCTTTCCATTAAGCTTTATCATATAATTAGTAACAATTCGCTAATTTTGGCAAACTGAGGACGAGATTGAGTTTGAAGGTAGAATTATGATATAGGTTGTTTGCTTGTGTATTATTATTTTTTTGATACCGGCTTTTTCAACAATATTCAACATCGTTGTGTCACCCGATAGCTATCGGGTCCCTTGTACGGCATACCATTATGCAGCGCCTTTAATGGCAGCATAAAGTTAAATAGCAAACAAAGGCAATACCAACGAAATAAATTCTCCTGCCAACAAAACCTCCGCTCATTATCATTATTAATTTTCAATTCTCAATTATATGGCATGTGGAAGTTGTGGAACAGCAGGCGGTTGCCAAAATAAAGGCGCCTGCAGTAGTGGTGGATGTAATAGGATGAATGTACACGATTGGCTGGCAAACCTGCCATTCAGCGACCCCGAAAGCAATTGCAAGATTATAGAAGTAAGCTTCAACAACGGAAGCCGCAAAGACTTTTACAAAAACAGCACTCCCCATTTTTTTGAAAAAGGCGACTGGATTGCAGTAGAAGGCGTAAACGGCTACGATGTAGGCATGGTAAACCTAACGGGAGAACTCGTTCGCATACAGCTTAAAAAGCAGGATGTACAGGAGAATGACCCAGACATGCGCAAAGTACTGCGCCGAGCTACCGATACTGATATTACAAAGTGGAAAGAAGCCAAAGCAAGGGAAAAAGATGTATTGATCAGAAGCCGTGCCATAGCCCGCCAATTAAATTTAGATTTAAAAATGGCAGAGGTAGAGGTACAGGCAGATAGCCGCAAAGCCACTTTCTTTTACATAGCCGACGACCGTGTGGATTTCAGGGAACTGATAAAAATATACGCCGGCGAGTTTAAGGTAAAGGTAGAGATGAAACAAATCGGTGCAAGGCAGGAAGCCGGAAAAGTAGGCGGCATCGGCAGTTGTGGCAGGGAGCTTTGTTGCAGCACATGGTTGACTGATTTTAAAAGCGTAAACACCAACGCAGCCCGTTATCAAAACCTAAGCATCAACCAGGCAAAACTAAGCGGACAATGCGGTCGCTTAAAATGTTGCCTTAATTATGAATTGGATACTTACTTGGATGCCTTACAAAATTTCCCCGATGATTGCGATATGCTGGAAATGGCAAAGAGCCGTGCCTTCTTAGTAAAGAAAGATATTTTCAGAAACCTGATGTGGTACTCCATGCCGGACAGCACCAAGCAATACCCGCTAACCATCGACAGGGTTAAAAAGATAAAGGCATTAAACCGCCAGGGCGTTCGCCCCGAAGAACTGGAGCCGGTAGAAGTAACCAGCAACAAACCAAAAGAAGTAGAACCTGAATACGCAGATGTAGTAGGACAAATCAGCTTACGCACGCTGGAAAAAGATAGCCGCAAAAGAAGAGAAAAAGAAAGGAACCAACAACAAGGTGCCCCAAGAGAAAGAGGACAACAAAGCCAACGTGGGCCACAGCAACCACGGGGACCCCAACAACAACGTCCGCCACAACAGCAGGGCGATAGAAGACCGAATCAAGGACCGAATCAACCTCGCCCAAATCAAGGACAACAAGGACAGGGAAATAACAGACCGAATCAACGACCTCCGCAACAACAAGGCGATAGAAGGCCAAACCCGAATCAACAACGACCAAATCAACAAAGAGGTCCGCAACAACAACGTCCGCCGCAGCAAAAGCCGGATGGTGGAAATGAGGCACCGACAAATTAATTATAATTCGCTACCACCGACAGGGTTTGCAACCGCTGTCGGTGGTTATTAGACAGATAGCACACATGTCAATCTCAGTAAACAATCTCACCAAAATATACGGCGCACAAAAAGCCATTAATACTATTTCTTTTCAGGTAAGTAAAGGAGAGATTGTAGGTTTTTTGGGTCCTAATGGTGCCGGCAAATCCACCACCATGAAAATCATTACAGGTTATCTGGAAGCGAGTGGTGGCCATGCGACAGTATGTGGCGAAGATGTAGGCTCCAACGCTATTTCAACCAAAAAGAAGATTGGTTATTTACCCGAATCAAATGCATTGTATTACGAAATGTATGTACGGGAATATTTAGAATTTGTAGCCAATGTGCATCAAATTCAAAATCCAAAAGAAAAAATTCAAACCGTAATTGAAACAGTTGGATTAACGCCGGAATCAGCAAAAAAAATAGGGCAATTAAGTAAAGGATACAAACAACGGGTAGGCTTAGCAGCAGCCTTAATACATGATCCTGAAGTATTGATATTGGATGAGCCAACCAGTGGTTTAGACCCTAATCAAATTGTAGAAATAAGAGAAGTAATCAAAAGATTAGGCCCGGATAAAACAGTACTTTTTTCATCGCATATTTTACAGGAAGTAGAAGCTATTTGCGATAGAGTAATCATTATCAACAAAGGAACAATAGTAGCCGATGACAAATTAAGCAACCTGCAAAAAGGAACGAATGGAGTTCAATTTGTTTTGGTTCAGTTTAAAGAAAATGTAGATGAGAATATACTGCGCAATTTAGTCGATGTAACAGATACACAAAAGCTGGAAACTGGAAACTGGAAACTAAAAACCAACAATCCGGAAAATCTTCGAAAACAATTGTTGGAATTAAGCTTAAAAGATAACTTAAACATTCTTTCTTTACAAAGCGAAAATAATAGTCTCGAAAATATATTTCGTAGTCTAACAAATTAGTGTATTTTCATATTGTTTTTTTTATTTAACCAAAATATACAACAGTATGAGAAAAATTTCATTGTTTATTGCAGCTTTGCTTTTAGTCATTTCTTTGCATGCAAGTGTTATCGTTTCAGAAAACCCTACAGCCGACAAAGTAATGATACCTCTTTTCAATTCCGGAAAGACCATCTCACTTGCAGATTTTATGAAGCTTAATCCTGCAGAATACAAATCAATAACCGGCACTAAATTAAAATTTAAAGAAAAAGTTGCTTTAAAATTATTTCAACGACATTTTAAAAATTCTATAAATAATGATGGAACAGTTAATTTAGAAAAATTTCATCAAGATCAGGATGATGTAAAAAAATTCAACTTAGGTTGGTTTGCATTAGGATTATTAACAGGACTAATCGGCTTTATTATCGCATTATGCATCAATGATGATAAAAGACAAGGAAGAATAAAATGGGTGGCTATAGGTTGGGCAGCCTGGATTGTTATTGTTTTGGCAACTCTATAGTATTTCACTTAAGGGAGATTTTTATTTGCCGCATACTTTTTGTATGCGGCTTTTTTGTTTCTTTGCAAAATGAAAATAATAGCCTAAATTATTTTCCGGGAACGATATCATTTAAATAATCTCTTATCAATAACAAACAATTAAACAATCATGAGCTACATAGCAAGCATCCATGCAAGACAAATTTTAGACAGTCGCGGTAACCCAACGGTAGAAGTGGACATCTTAACTGAAAACGAACATTTAGGCCGTGCAGCCGTGCCAAGTGGTGCCAGCACTGGTATTCACGAAGCTGTTGAATTACGTGATAACAATAAAAAATTGTACCAGGGTAAAGGCGTTTTAAAAGCAGTAAAAAATGTAAACTCCATTATCGCTGATAATTTATTAGGATGGGATGTAGCAGACCAGGCTGGTATTGATGCTGCAATGATTGCTTTGGATGGCACTGCCAACAAAGGTAAATTAGGTGCTAACGCAATATTAGCGGTTAGTATGGCCGTTGCAAAAGCAGCAGCTTTGGAAGCAAACCTTCCATTGTATCGTTATGTTGGTGGTGTAAATGCAAAAACATTGCCTATCCCGATGATGAACATCCTGAATGGTGGCGCACATGCGGATAACAAAATCGATTTTCAGGAATTTATGGTAATGCCGGTTGGTGCTTCTTCATTCAGTGAAGGCTTGCAATGGGGCGTAGATATTTTTCATGCATTGAAAAGTGTATTGAAGAAAAAAGGCTTTAGCACCAACGTTGGTGATGAAGGTGGTTTTGCACCAAACATCCAAAGCAACGAAGAAGCAATTGAAACTGTATTGACTGCAATACAAGCTGCAGGCTTTAAAACCGGCAGCCAGATTATGATTGCAATGGATGCAGCAAACAGCGAATTGTGGGATTCGAAAAAGAAAAAATATGTTTTCCATAAAAGTTCGGGTAAAGAATTAAGCAGCGATCAGTTGGTTAAATTCTGGGAAAGCTGGTCTAAGCAATATCCAATCTGCAGCATCGAAGATGGTATGGCTGAAGATGATTGGGCTGGCTGGAAAAACTTAACCGATACAATCGGTAAGAAAGTCCAGTTAGTTGGTGATGATTTATTCGTAACAAATGTTACTCGTCTTGAAAGAGGTATTAAAGAAGATACAGCAAATGGCTTGTTGGTAAAAGTAAACCAAATCGGTACTATTACTGAAACCATTAATGCAGTAACAATGGCTCAAAACGCAGGCTATAATACGATCATGAGCCATAGAAGCGGTGAAACAGAAGATACAACCATTGCTGATTTAGCAGTAGCATTAAATTGCGGCCAAATCAAAACCGGTTCTGCATCAAGAACAGATAGAATGGCTAAATACAACCAGCTAATCCGCATTGAAGAAATGTTAGGAGAAACCGGTATTTATCCAAAAGGAAAGATTAAATTTGGTAAATAAGATTTTATTGAGTGGTTTAGGTAATTCCTAAATCACTCAATTCTTTAATGAAATATCTTATAAGTTGAAATTCTTAAATCATATACCATCCTTGCTAAAAAACAAGTACCTATTAACAGGCACATTTTTTGTTGTATGGATGTTTTTCTTTGATCCTCAGGATATCAGTTCAGACTTAAGCCATTTAGCAAAACTTAAAGAGCTGAAAAAAAATGAGGCGCAACTTAATCAGCAAATTGCTGATACCCGTAAAGAACTTGGTCAGTTAAAAACCAATGCTCAAACGATCGAAAAATATGCACGGGAAAAGTATATGATGAAAAAAGATAATGAAGATTTGTATATTGTGCAACAAAACGGAGTACCCCGGTAAATTAATTGCTTGACAAAAAAGCAATATTCTAATTTATCTGCCGTTATAGATTTGGATAACAGGATAAATAAATTTTAAACAAGCAATTAAACTTGCCTATGCACAGTTTTACATTGGAAGATTTGGTACAATATGCGTATCAGGAGGCTTCCACAGAAAAAAGAGCAGCTATTAAGCTCGCTTTAGAAACGGATTGGGAACTCCGTGAAAAGTATGAAGTGATTGCATCCGCACAAAAGCGGTTGGAAACACTTAGCCTTTTTGCTCCCCGAAAAAAAAGCAGTAGATGAAATTATTCGTTACGCTTTAAAATCAGGGAATAAAATTATAACAGAACCGTAACCCCGAACAGTAATTAACTTCTTCCGCCCCGCCCACAATGGCGGGGCGTTTTTTTATGACTAAGAAAGAACGCTATAAGTTTGTAATAAATTATTTTTTGAAACATGCTCCGGATGCAGAAACCGAACTGTTTTACGATAACCCCTTTCAGTTATTGGTAGCTGTTATTTTATCGGCACAGTGTACAGATAAACGGGTAAACCTTACTACACCGGCTATTTTTGAAGAATATCCCGATTCAGCATCAATGAGCAAGGCGAGTTTTGATGCATTATTTCCTCTGATAAAAAGTATTTCTTATCCAAATAATAAAACAAAACATCTTATTGGTATGGCAAAAATGCTGGAAAATGATTTTTCGGGCAAGGTACCAATGAAAGTAGAAGAATTAATAAAGTTACCTGGAGTTGGAAGAAAAACAGCCAATGTTATCACATCAGTGATTGACAATCAACCGAATATGGCAGTAGATACGCATGTTTTTAGAGTAAGTGCAAGAATTGGACTTACAACAAATGCCAGGACCGCTTTGGAAGCAGAAAAACAATTAATTAAGAATATAGAAAAAGATTATATTTATAAAGCGCATCATTGGCTCATTTTACATGGAAGATATATTTGTATTGCCCGGAACCCTAAATGCAGCGAATGTGGTCTTAGACCCGTCTGTAAATTTTATAATAATAACCCCATTATGACAATATAATTGGAAAATAATCGTTTTATTTGCATAACCCCCAAATTAAGCCGGCAGGCATATATAGTAAATTATCTTGTGCATGAAAAGAAATAGTTTTATTATAGCTCTGCTGATTCTGTTATTGTGTTCGAAAGAGAGAGCTAATGCTCAATACTACTTTTATGATAATGATTATTATGATACCAAGGTAGTATATGAATTAGGAGGATCTATCGCAGCAATGAACTGCCTTACAGATGTAGGCGGTAATAAAGGAATTGGTAAACCATTTGTAAAAGATTTAAACTACGGCAATACTAAATTTGCCGGAAGTGCCTACTTTAGCGCTACTTACAAGTATGCGGTAGGTTTACGCCTTGAGTATACGTTTGGGCAGGTAGGTGCTTACGATAGTATATTGAAAGATGTACAATCTACCACGCAGGGACGCTATCAACGTAATCTTAGTTTTAGAACAAACATTTCTGAATTTGCTATTATAGCAGAATTCCATCCTTTATATATGTTTGTAGACTGGTCAAGTAAAAACACACCGCCGCCTAGTCTTTCTCCATATCTTTTAGCTGGTATTGGTTTTTATCATTTTAATCCGCAAGCTTTATTGGGCGATCAGTGGGTTGATTTACAACCATTGCATACTGAAGGTGAGGGTTGGGTTCCGGGCAGACCGAATTACAGCTTAAATCAAACCAATATTCCGGTTGGGCTGGGATTAAGGTACGAAGTAAACAGCATGTTGAATGTTAGAGCTGAATTGATTGTACGCTTATTACATACAGATTATCTGGATGATGTTAGCACCCGCTACATTTCCCCTGCTTTATTTGCACAAAATGGTTTACGTGGCAATCAATTAACAGATGCACTTTTATTGAATTCCAGAAACCTGAATCTGGATCCTAAGTATATCTCACATCCTGGTGGTATTAGGGGAGATCCTAATAATAATGACTCTTATTTTACCTTCAATTTAAAGGTAGGATTGGTAATGGGTAGAGGAAAAGTAAACTAATTCATTCTCTTTTTGATAAACAGAATCCCGGTATATCCGGGATTTTTTATTTTAAGTATTTATATTAAAGTTCATCTTGTTCTGCTTTTCTTGCTTCTATTTCATACTTACTATTGTGATAACCGTTGCGGATCCATTCTCTTAAGTATTTTATAATAAAACGGGCATAGCCATACTTATGAAATTGTTGTACATGGCAAAGCTCATGCTTTACCCATCTTGTATCCTGCAAAAATTGTTGGCGTGTAGTATTGTGTAAATAAATGGTATTACCCAATGTAATGGCAACCCGTGGTACCTTTAATTTTTTAGCTGCCAGCTATGCAATCAGAGAGTTTTCCTTAATAATAATATTGCTTATATCAATCAACGGCATTTAAAATTAAGTATGCTGAATAAACCGAAAAACGTTGCTTAGCCCTCCATTGCTTTCCATGCTTCCAAAATCTCCTGCGTATGTTCTTTGCTTTTGGGCTTTAGAAATACTTTACGGATAATGCCTTTTTCATCAATCAAAAAAGTAGTTCGGATAAGCCCCATGTAATGATTGCCAAACATTTGCTTCTCTCCCCAAACGCCATATTTATCAATGATTTTATGTTCCGGATCGGCTAGCAATGTAAACGGTAAATCGTATTTAGCTTCAAATTTTTTATGCTTTTTTTCTTCATCCGGGCTAACACCCAACACAACAATTCCTTCTTTCTTTAATAAGCTAAAATTGTCACGAAGGTTGCAGGCTTGCACCGTACAAGTAGGCGTATCATCTTCCGGATAAAAATAAAGAACAACTTTTTTTCCTTTAAAATCAGCTAATGAAACACTGTTGCCATTTTGGTCTTTCGCTGTAAAGGTTGGCGCTTTTTTATTTTCTGTTAATTGTGTCATAGTTGTGAATTGTAATAGTCAATAGTGAAAGTTGATAGTGCTTATGTTTTTTTCATTATTGACCATTCACTTTTTTATCTTGTAAAAGTATAAACTTTCTCTGTGCTATTGCCAACACAATCTGTTGCGATAATTTTTAATTGATGTGTTCCCTGCGGACAATGGTAATCGAATTTATAAATAAAGGCAGCATTTTTATCATTGGTAAAACGAAGCCATTTGCCATCGAGCTCTGCCCGGAAATTTATTTCTTTGCTGTTATCTTTTACAATAAAAGCAAGACGTGCCAAACCTTTACAATTCATACCGCTTCTAAATCCAACCGGTGTAATAATTGGCGGTGTTGTATCTACTATTAACTGAAAATAACCAAACTCACGAAAGCTTGCTTTGTACCAACCATTTTCATACACAGCTTTCGCATAATCATTTTTGGCACCCCAATAACGATGCATTACAATCTTATCTTTAAAAGCCTCGCCGGCAGTACTTTTTATCTTAACAGGAAAATGCGCATGAGATGGAATAAGGCCCGTGTTTATTTGAAAAACAGACGAAGCTGCATCTTTATTAGCCGGGGCTATTTCATTATATATTAAATGCACAGAATCGTACAAATCATTTTCGGGTAAGTAAAAACTGATTGCACTGTTTTCAAACACATTTACAAAACCGGGATATAAAACTTTACCCGTCTTTATTGGCTCTTCGTGTATAGTTCCTCTTTTTACATCAAAATTTAATATTGATGTATTGCCATTGGCATCTTTTACATCAACCTTAATATGATGGATATTGTCATCGGTTAATGTAATTACCCCATCACCTGCAAAATCTGTATATAAACCTTGGGGATAACCCGGCAGCCTTGATAAATGCTCTACAAAAGAACCTCCATTGGTACGCATTTTATAATCGATATGTGCATTTACATAACGGGTTTCTTCATAAGTAATACGGTCTATCTGAAAACCAACCTGTGCTATGCCATCTTCGTATAATACCGTTTGATAAATACCGTTTGGATTAGACGAACCCGTATATCTGTCAATAGCAGACATTGCAAAACTTATTTTATTTGAATTAGCTACTATTACACCTGCGACAGTAGTATAACCTGAGCCAATTTTCTTTACGGGATAAAAATGAGGTGTCTGTTCATACACACTAAGATTTCTATCATACATACATAACCGAAGAATTTGTGGTGGCACATTATCCGGAATCGACATTGCAAATAACGATGGGTTTAATACTTTATCTGTTTTAGTTTCCCGTATTTCCCAATGTGTATGCGGACCTTGTGAACCTCCTGTATTACCACTATATGCAATAAAATCTCCTTTCTTTACAGGAAACAGATCAGCCGGAATATCCAGTTCAATCTTCCAGGTTTGTTGTTTGTATTGCTGTTCGGTTACATATTTTTCCAATGAAGGGTTAAACTCGTTTAAATGAGCATACAAAGTAGTATAGCCATTTGGATGATTAATTCTTATCGATCTGCCAAACCCTGTTGCATCAATCGTTACTTTAGCAATATACCCATCGGCTGCTGCAACTACAGGTAAGTTTTCATGCTGGTCTGTACGGCAATCCAATCCCATATGATAATGATTGGGTCGCAGTTCTCCAAAGTTGGCAGCTATGCCGGGTTTATTATTTAAGGGCCAACGGAAATATCCTTTTGGATAATTCTTTACAGGGAAATTTTGTGCAGATGCGCCAACAAATACATTCGCTAATATGCAAACAAACAGGATGCTCTTAATTGAGTTGCGATAATATAAATTCAATGTAATGGGTTTGTTTTTCAAAATTAAGAAAGAATGTAAATGGGAAATGCTAAATGTGGAGATGTGTAAATCTAAAATAGCAAAGAAATAATGAATGCCTAATAGTCTGCGTAAACAGTCTACACAAATATTTTAGTAGCAGGAAAATTAATTGGCAATAGCAAACTCTACATCCCTGTATAAATAGGAAATGTGTAGATATTTACATTTAATATTTTTTAGGCTCCATACTTGTGTGTCGGATACGGATAATAAATACTTCTTTAGGTGTAGCATAATAAACAATACGAAATCTTAATACTTCAAAATAAAGATAGTTGCCATCATTTTTTCTTTTATACGGATCTTGTCTATGTACAATCCTGGTATCTGAAAGATTGTTGACTTTGCTTAATATTACTTCTTTTACTTTATCAGCATTTAAGCCGGATTCTTTACGGATGTATTGAACGGCATCATTCAATTGATTAGTGGCTACCTTAGTCCAGGTTACTTTCCTTTTTGCCATTACCATTTTTTTGACAGGCGTACAACTTCTTCATGTGTATAAACTTCTCCTCGTTTCACTTCTTCCATTGCTGCATCTATTTCTTTATTGTATTGGTCAAGGCTAATGCGTTCTTCTCCATTTATTTCACTTTCCAGAAGCGTATATACAGCTTTGATTTTTTTATCATCCGCTATTTGTAAATAGTGGGCTAATTTTTGACGAATAGCTGCTGTTGTCATAATTATCTGTGTTTGTACAAATTTACTCCACTTTCTGTCCGGATTTTACTCTCTTGAATTAATTCTGCTATAATTTCTCAAATACTGCTCTTTCTACCAACAAATTTGGGAAACCTCCATGACGATATGCCGTACAAGAGTGCGACGCAACGATGATGCCCAAAGTTTCTCTGTCAGGACCAAAAAAACAACCTCATTTCTCCTTCCGAAGCCTTAATTTTGCACCCCGAATAACAACCTACCATCAATGCCAAAAGACAACTCAATAAAGTCAGTACTTATTATCGGATCCGGGCCTATCGTTATTGGCCAGGCCTGCGAATTTGATTACTCCGGAACGCAGGCTGCCAGAAGCATACGGGAAGAAGGAATTAAAGTAACACTGATTAACAGCAATCCGGCTACCATTATGACCGACCCGATGATGGCGGATAAAGTTTACCTATTGCCGCTTACCGTGGAAAGCATTGAACAGATTTTAGAGGAAAATGATATTGATGCCGTGCTGCCAACCATGGGCGGACAAACAGCGCTGAACCTTTGTAAAGAAGTAGATGAGCTGGGCATTTGGGAAAAACATAATGTACGCCTGATTGGCGTAGATATTAAAGCCATTGATAAAGCAGAGGACAGGGAAAAATTCCGTCAGTGGATGATTCAGATGGGTATTCCCGTTTGTCCGGCGCATATTGCTAATTCCTTTTTAGAAGGTAAGGAGTTTGCGCAGGAAATTGGTTTCCCGTTGGTATTGCGTCCTTCGTTTACGCTGGGCGGAAGCGGCGGTGGCGTGGTATTTAAAAAAAGAAGAATTAGACGAAGCATTAAACAGAGCATTAACAGCAAGCCCGATACACGAAGTATTAGTAGAAAAAGCGGTACTTGGCTGGAAAGAATACGAATTGGAATTGCTGCGTGACAACAACGACAACGTTGTAATTATTTGTACCGTAGAAAACTTTGACCCAATGGGCGTGCATACCGGCGACTCAATAACCGTAGCTCCGGCTATGACATTGAGCGACACGGCTTATCAATTGATGCGCAACACCGCAATAGATATGATGCGCAACCTCGGCAACTTTGCCGGCGGCTGTAATGTGCAGTTTGCGATGAACCCATTAACGGAAGAATTGATTGTGGTAGAGATTAACCCTCGTGTTAGTCGTTCATCTGCATTGGCATCAAAAGCTACGGGTTACCCGATTGCAAAGATTGCTGCTAAGCTGGCGATTGGTTATAACCTGGATGAATTAAAAAATCAAATCACACAATCTACTTCTGCCTACTTTGAACCGGCATTGGATTATGTGATTGTAAAAATTCCACGTTGGAACTTCGATAAATTTAAAGGTGCGGATGATACATTGGGTTTCCAAATGAAATCAGTTGGTGAGGTAATGGGCATTGGTCGCAGCTTTGCAGAGGCGATACAAAAAGCTTGTCAGAGTTTGGAGAATGAAGCGCTTGGCCTGGGTTACTACGGACAAAGCTTAATGAAAGCCGATGATTTAATTGAATACATTAAGATTCCGAAATGGGATAGAGTGTTCCGTATTAAAGATGCATTGATGGCAGGAGCAAGCGTTAAACGCATTTGCGAAAGCACGGGCATCGACCGTTGGTTTATCTATCAGATTCAAAAGATATGCGAATGCGAAAAGAAGATTGCACAATATGATTTGAAAACATTGCCGGATGATTTGTTGCGTGAAGCCAAGTTCTTAGGCTTTAGCGACGAACAGATGATTCGCATAATGAAAGAAGAAGATGCGGAAGTTTTATACGAACGCAGAAAAGCAATGGGCTTAACCCGTGTATATAAAATGGTGGATACCTGCAGCGCAGAGTTTGAAGCCAAGACTCCATACTTCTATTCTACTTTCGAAAACAATTCTGTAAACAAAAGCAGTTTAGTTAGCAACGAAAGCAAAGTATCGGATAGGAAAAAAATTATCGTGCTTGGCAGTGGACCTAACAGAATCGGGCAGGGTATTGAGTTTGACTACTGTTGCGTACATGGCTTGCTGGCTGTAAAAGAAGCAGGCTTTGAAGCCATCATGGTAAACTGTAATCCTGAAACGGTCTCTACGGATTTTGATATTGCCGATAAATTATATTTTGAACCCGTGTTCTGGGAGCATCTTTGGGAAATCATTGAGCTTGAAAAACCGGAAGGTGTTATCGTGCAACTTGGCGGACAAACAGCCTTGAAACTTGCAAAAAAACTACATCAAAAAGGTATCAAAATTATAGGTACTTCTTTCGACAGCATGGATATTGCCGAAGACAGAGGCCGCTTTAGCGATACCTTAAAAGAGCTTGGAATTCCTTACCCGAAATATGGTACGGCTTATGATACCGACCAGGCGATTGAAGTGGCAAAAGAAGTGGGCTATCCGGTATTGATTCGTCCGAGCTATGTAATTGGCGGACAACGGATGCGTATTGTATTGAATGATGAAGAACTGGAAAAAGGTATTTTAAGTTTGATAAAACATTTGCCGGGCAATAAAATCTTAATCGACCATTTCTTAGACCGTTGCCAGGAAGCAGAGATTGATGCAATATTCGACGGCGAGCAATTCCACATTATGGGTGTGATGGAACATATAGAACCAGCGGGCATTCATAGCGGCGATAGTAATGCCGTGTTGCCACAGTTCAACCTGTCGCCATTGATTGTACATACCATGGAAGAGTACGCTGAAAAAATTGCACGTACGTTAAAAATAAAAGGGCTTATCAATATTCAGTTTGCTATTAAAGATGGCAATGTGTTTGTGATTGAAGCCAACCCAAGGGCAAGCCGTACCACACCATTTATTGCAAAAGCATATCAAATTCCTTACCTCAATATTGCTACTAAAATAATGTTGGGTGTAAACAAACTAAAAGACTTCACCTTTGAAAAAAAGATGACAGGCTTTGCCATTAAAGAACCTGTTTTCTCTTTCAACAAATTCCCCGGCGTAAACAAAGAGCTTGGCCCGGAAATGAAAAGCACCGGCGAAGCCATCCGCTTTATTAAAGATTTACGTGACCCGTATTTCCGCCAGCTTTATAAAGAGCGGAGTATGCATTTGAGTAAATAATATTTCAATCCTCACATTTTTTTTGTGGGGATTTTTTTTGGAGTTGGCTTTTGTGATGCTATTTAGCATTGTTGTGTCACTCACTTGTACGGTATACCTTTATTGGGCTTTTATCGAAGCGGAGATTGATCGAAAGCGAATGGCTCTTGGGTATATAAACTAAGGTGTAGAACCAAGGTAAAGAAACTTATACATAATATTTAATATCATATATATTTGCGTTGCCAGTAATTTTGAGCCAACAAAATATAAGAATATGAAGCAACAATTTTTTGCTTATATAAAACCTACAGAAGAGGAGTATAAGGAAATTTGGGAATCTTGCGGTTTTACTTTCGACACAAATATTCTACTTAATTTTTATCGTTATAAAAATGATACAACTAATACATTCTTCGATTTATTGGACAAATTAAAGGATAGGATATACTTGACTCATCAAGTTTGCCAAGAATATTTTAGAAATAGATTGGATGTTATCTCTGAGCAAGAAAAGGCTTATTCAGAAGTTCGTGATTCAATCCAAAAGAATGTAGAGGAACCCTTGCAAAACCAGCGAAAGCACCCTTATGTAACTACTGCTTTATTAGCAGAACTTCAGGAGATTACTACAAAAATAAAAAATGAGCTTGATACAAGAAGTAAAGAATACTCTCAACGACTTTCAAATGATGAAATTTTAACTACCCTAACTAAGGTTTTTTATGAAAAAGTAGGAATCGAATTTACAGAAGAAAAGTTGAATGAAATTTACCTTGAAGGAGATAGGCGCTACAATCAAAATATCCCTCCTGGATTTAAGGATAAAAACAAAGGTGGGACAAAACAATATGGAGATTTAGTATTATGGTTCCAAATTATTGAATTGGCAAAATCAATTAATAAGAATATTGTTTTTGTAACCGATGACGAAAAAGAAGATTGGCTATACATTCATAAAGGTAGAACCATAAGTTTGTTACCCGAGCTTCAAAATGAATTCGAAAGATTAACTAAAAAGCGAATTTATATTTATACTGCTCAAAAGTTTATTGAATTTGCCAGTAAACACCTAAACACTGTGGTAAAAGAAGAAACAATAGATGAAGTACGAACCTTAAGAGAGGAGACAAAATTTGCTATTATTGAAGATTTGGAAGAATTGGCGGAACCAGCTTTTCATGATGAAAGTATTGATAGCTTCATAGACAATCATCTAGAAATTGCTATTCGAACAATTGGCGATGAAAATGGATGGGCTGACTTACCAACCCTGGGAGTTTTTCTAATAAGACATACACCTCTTAATTACAGAAACTTTGGATATGGCTCGTTGCGAAAATTTATCGAATCAAGAAAAAGATTTGAGATAAAAGTTATTCAAAAATCACCCAATGCTAAAAATGTAGATTCTGCATTTGTAAGAGTAAAGCAAAGTGAAACTCAATAAAATTTTTTGCCTTTGTTGGTGTTCCTCTTTCAATCAAAAAAAGCAAAGCCATCCCGCTCGCCGCTGCTGTGTGTTTTCACCAGCAGCCGAAGTCTAAATCATAAAAGAGATAATGTTTGAGCAACGCCTCTAGCGCAGGACTCCGTCCTGCTGCTAAACGTTACTACTGTAATGAATAGAAGAATGTAGCTTACTATTTTGTAGTACACAAAATAATTCAAACATCAGTAACATACAAACACAGGACGGAGTCCTGCGCCAGAAAAACCATCGGAGTTAATTAGAATGGTTATGTAATTTCTTTAATTGATTATTAAGCCATTTTTTATGTTGAATATTATTATCTACAGCATGGGTATCTACTTTATCAACCTTGAAAAATGAAGCTGAATTCATAAGTGTTGGAGTAATCCATTTACTTTTAGGATAAACTCCGTCTCCCTGCATATCTCCTTCTGCTTCTAATATCCCATTTTCAATTTTTAGCATCCAATAATAACCAGTTTTAATTTCTGGGTTTTCATTTTGAGTTAGATGTATTAAAGTTGGATTTGAAGAAGTGTCTAAAAAATATAAAAAAGGGATTGTTTCCCGAGATTTATTTGAA
>Ga0206875_1073_pt1 | contig 25183 bp, 24 predicted proteins | sample Alteio_BWOrgCont_9_FD_152616 | JGI IMG/M metagenome (GOLD analysis project Ga0206875, IMG submission 152616) | Enriched cells from forest soil in Barre Woods Harvard Forest LTER site, Petersham, Massachusetts, United States -... | ecosystem: Environmental > Terrestrial > Soil > Temperate forest > O... | reverse complement strand
TTTTCCCATCCTTCGTTACAAAAATAACAGTAAGAAAAGGCGCGCCATGGGAAGAATGCATTTCTATGATGCAGCTTTTTATATCGGATACTTGCAGAGTTATCGTTTTTAAAAAATTGGAAAGGGTTATTTCCTGTGAGGCAAGTCTCACCCTGAAAGTAACGTATTGCAGCCCGCTATAAAGCACAAAAGCCGTTATGAGAAGATACGTGACGCCTGCGATGAATGCCCTGCCTATATTATGATGGGCAATGGTTTGTAGCACATCAAAAATTCCTATAGCAAAAAAAATACATGCCAGAACACCCAGTATAATCCTTCCCAGAAGCGGTGCTTCGAGGGTGAGTGCTGTGTGCTTTTGGGTGTTATTACCAGGTTCAGTCATCTAACAATTCTTAAAATACTGTGCTCAAACTCCTTATGTCACGTTTTTCTCATTTTTTTCGTACTTCCGGCTGAAGAGTTATCGCATCCTTATTCTGCAATGCGGCAATTCCCGCATCGGTCAAGCTATAGTTTTTTGTATCGGAGTGCCCATAGGTACGTGTCCTTACCGTTGAGTTATGACCGGCTTTAAGCCAGTCTTGATTCTGTAAAATACTCAAGATTGTGTAGATATAACTGTTGCGTGAGCATGTGCCTGCTAGGAAGAGTCCTGAGGGATGCTGCCTTACCAAAGCCGGAGTACTATTCAAGCCCTTAATGACCTCAGTATAGGAAAGTGATGTTTTGGCCTCTGCCGCAATCTCCATAATCCTTACCGCTACCGCTCTGTCGAATTCGGGATTGCTGCCTATCCTAACCTGAACCTGCTTCATCTCAGGCCGCCCTTCTCCCGTGATATTCCGCGATCCTTCTCTCCACCTCAGGGCGGAAGTGCCTGAACAGTCCCTGAATCGGCCATGCAGCAGCATCACCAAGCGCGCAGATGGTATGGCCTTCGATACGTGATGCAACGTCAAGTAGCCTGTCTATCTCTTCGACTTCTGCGTTACCCTTCACCATTCGCTCCATGACGCGCCACATCCAGCCGGTGCCTTCGCGGCATGGCGTGCACTGACCGCAGGATTCATGCATATAAAATTTGGAAAGCCGCGCGATGGCTTTCACGATGTCAGTGGATTTATCCATGACGATGACCGCTGCCGTGCCCAGACCCGATTTAACTTCCCGGAGCGCGTCAAAATCCATCAGCACTGTATCGCAGATAGACTTGGGAATCACCGGAACGCTGGAGCCACCGGGAATCACCGCGAGCAGATTGTCCCATCCGCCGCGCACACCGCCTGCATGGCGCTCGATGAGTTCCTTAAGCGGAATGCCCATTTCCTCTTCCACATTACAGGGATTATTAACGTGGCCGGAGATGCAATACACCTTCGTGCCTTCGTTCTTTGGCCGGCCTATGCCAGCAAACCACTTGGCTCCGCGCCGCAATATTTCCGGCACTACTGCAATGGACTCGACATTGTTGACTGTGGTGGGACAACCCCAGACTCCCATCGCCGCAGGGAACGGCGGCTTCAGGCGTGGCTGGCCTTTTTTGCCTTCGAGCGATTCGATAAGTGCGGTTTCTTCGCCGCAGATATACGCACCCGCGCCACGATGGACATAGACATCAAAGTCATAACCTGAGCCGCAGGCATTCTTGCCAAGCAGCCCTGCCTCGTAGGCTTCGGCTATGGCAAATTCGAGGTGATCGGCTTCCTCATGAAATTCACCTCGGATATAGATATAAGCCGCCACTGCGTGCATGGCGAAGCCGCCAATCAGGCAGCCTTCGATGAGCTTGTGCGGATCATGACGCATCATGTCGCGGTCTTTGCAGGTACCCGGTTCACCTTCGTCGGCATTAACTACGAGATAACCCGGCAGCGCGCCCGGCTTCTTGGGCATAAATGACCATTTCATGCCTGTGGAAAACCCTGCTCCCCCGCGTCCGCGCAGGCCGGAGGCTTTCACTTCTTCAATGATAGCATCCTGTCCTTTTGCAAGTATATCCTTCGTTGTGCTCCAGTCGCCACGCTTGCGCGCAGCCTTAAGCCGCCAATCCTCAAAACCGTAGAGATTGGTAAATATCCTGTCTTCGTCTTTAAGCATTACTTCTTCTCCGTTGTCGGGGTCTTCTGCTCCGCCAGCGCCTGTTTTACAGCATCATAGTTCACGTACTGTGCAGGAATAAGCACATCGGTATTACCCGCACCGTAAGGCGCCACTTCGTAAGTCTGGAACAACACATGCACGCCGGCAGGTGTAAGGGTCAGTGTGCAGCCAATACAGTTACCGTTCTTAATGAATGCTCCTTTACGTGCCTCAATCTGATCACGAAATATTTCTTCTTCGGGCTTGGCTGCCAGTGCATCGTAAATTGCCTTGTTAACTGCATCCATACTCGCTGCAGGAAACAGGTCGTTTGCGCTTAAGAGCTTACCTTTGCTTAAATCAACAATAACGCCAATAACCGAGCCATTGCCGTGTGCACCGCCCGTATAGGCCCAGTCGGTGAACTTAAACGCCAGTAGTTGCGGCGACGAGAACGTAACTTCGTAATGCACTGACAGTGCTGCGTGTGATTTCGTCGTTTTACTGTCCTTGGTTGGCTGTGCTACTGCACTACCTTCACACACAGTCTTGGCAGCCTGCTTGCGGAACCAATCGTTAAGTTTCTCCTGCGTCTGTCCATCCGCCATACCCACCACCTGCGGGTAGCGTATGTCTGCATCGCAACTGCAGTCGTCATAATCCGGCTCTTTTGAATTTGACTGGCAGTCAGCTTTGGTAAACTGGCCCTTCTGCATTATTTGCTCGTTTACTATCACAGCAGCCGCACTTGTTGCCCACATGCAGGCCGTGATGGCGACTATAACGCGGTAAAATTTCACGCGGATTTCCTGTTTTTAAGTGTTGTTGCGCCCGAAGCAGGCTCGGAAGAGCGGCGACCAGACTGAGGCCCGGCCTTTGGCGTTTCTCCGCGCGCAAGCGTATCCAACAGCTTTGTAACATTTTCTGGAGTCAGATCTTCGTAGAATGTATCATTGATCTGGGCCATCGGCGCATTCACGCATGCGCCCAGGCACTCCGCTTCCTGAAGCGTAAACTTTCCATCCGACGTTGTTTCACCAAATTTTACACCCAGATGTTTTTCGCACGCTTTGACCACTTCATCCGATCCCTTGAGCCAGCAGGGAGTCGTGGTGCATAATTCCACCAGATATTTGCCCACAGGCGCAAGGTTATACATGGTATAAAATGTCGCAACTTCGTACACGCGGATAGGAGCCATGCCCAGTATCTCCGCCACAACATCCATCGCTGCGCGCGGCAACCAGTTATCATTCTGTTTCTGTGCCAGCGTGAGTAGCGGCATAACAGCTGAAGCCTGTTTTCCTGCAGGATAGCGGGCGATAATCTTACGTGCCTGCGCCAGGTTCTCTGGCGTAAATGCAAAACTCTCAGGCTGCCGTACGGAAGAAGAATTGTTTGCACTCATATGTCTCTGCTCATATTTCTTCAGGTTCTGTTATGAAATTCGCTAGGCTGAGCAAAATGCGCAGGTTTTTTGAGAACCGCACTGGAGCGTACACTTAAGTACGTGAAGCGCGGAAGCGCAGAAAACCAAGCAAGTTTGCCAGCATAGTAGAATTTCATAACAGAACCTAGTACCAGCGACGGTAAAGTTTATATAGCACACTCTTACCCTTTTTCGTGTACCCAGTCAAAATAAGGTCGCCCGGTATATACTCATACTGCTTCTTTAGTTGAGCAACGCAGCGATAGCTGTACTTGATTTTATCATTGTCCACCAGATTAAGCACACCATCCTTACTCAGGATATAATATTTTCCGCCTGAGTACGCCTTTAAGTAACTTATCACCTGTTTGGAGTTAAGTTCCATGTTAAAGGCCATAGCGTCATAGCCATTCTTTTCATAAAATGTGAGGAATTGGTAGGGAGCTTCCTGCACCATCAGCGCCTCTCCCCGTGGTGGCGTCTCACGAAAGTCCACCATTTTAAACGCATGGTTTACCAAATCCTCATTCTTGCAGAGGCGTTGGGTAGGCTCGTTTGCATCCTGATTGTCTTCCGAAAGGCATGGCCAGCTATACAAGGCAAAAAATGCTATTAAAAGCGGCAGACAGAGCCGTGAAGGCGTCACCTGTCAATCTCCCCGAATACTATGTCCTGGGTGCCAAGTATTGTTACAAGATCGGCAAGCATGTGCCCTTTGGTCATGAAATCAAGCGACTGCAGATGTGCAAAACCGGGCGCGCGTATCTTGCAGCGGTAAGGCTTGTTGCTACCGTCGGCGACTAAGTAAACGCCAAATTCTCCTTTGGGCGCTTCCACTGCCGTGTAAGTCTCACCTGCGGGCACATGATAGCCTTCCGTATACAGTTTGAAATGGTGGATGATAGCTTCCATGGAGCGTTTCATCACATCGCGCTTCGGCGGTGCAATTTTTGGATCGGCCGTTACTACAGGGCCTTTCGGCATCTTTTCAATGCACTGGTAAATGATCTTCAGTGACTGGCGTATTTCTTCCATACGCACCAGATAACGATCCCAACAATCGCCATTTTTGCCAACCGGTATGTCAAAATCGAGCTGGTCATACACCTCATAGGGCTGGCTCTTGCGTAGATCCCAAGCCACACCAGAGCCACGCAGCATCGGCCCGGAGAATCCCCAGTTTAGCGCATCCTCGGCTGAAACCACGCCAATATTAACGTTGCGCTGCTTCCATATCCGGTTTTCAGTCAGCAGATCGTCTACGTCATCAACATATTTTACAAACTGTTTCGCCCAACGAAGAATATCGTCTTCCATACTTGCCGGAATATCCTGATGCACGCCACCGGGACGGATATAGGCCGAATGGAAGCGCGCACCCGAAGCGCGTTCGTAAAATGAAAGGATTTTTTCGCGCTCTTCAAACAGCCACAAAAGCGGTGTCATTGCGCCAGTATCAAGGGCATGCGCGGAAATGCTAAGAAGATGGTTTAAGATGCGTGTCAGCTCGCTAAACAACACGCGCAAGTACTTCGCGCGCAGCGGTATCTCACAACTCAACAGCTTCTCCACCGCAAGGGAAAAGCAATGTTCCTGGTTCATCGGCGAGACATAATCCAACCGGTCAAAATAAGGCAACGCCTGAAGATAGGTTTTATATTCAATGAGCTTCTCTGTGCCCCTGTGCAAAAGGCCAATATGTGGGTCGGCACGCTCAACTACTTCGCCGTCCATCTCTACTACAAGGCGCAGCACACCATGCGCCGCCGGATGCTGCGGACCAAAATTGAGGGTGAGATTTTTAAGCGCTACTTCTGCCATTTCTAACCGTGTCCATGAAAGAGACTAAAGCTATTAGCATAAAAGTAGTTGTTACAAACAAGAATGACAACAAAAACCGCAAGAGCTCTTGCACCATACCCAAGGAATCTTTTTTCTACATTAAACGCGCATCTCCATAAGGAAGTACAAAGCCAGACCCAATAGCAGAGTGACACTATCTCCCAGATGTCATACCAAAAGCACCATGTTGATTCTGACGGTCTGCCCACCACCCCAACTCCCATTGCTGCACCGATCTCCACACAAAGAGAGCCAAAAAATCCGATAAAAACGACTGGTAGTCCATACAGCCAGAATACCTTCCATAGCCGCTCTTCGCCTTGCCATGCACTCTTTATAAAGAGCATAAAACTCTCAGTTTATGTCAGTGCAAACACCTGGTAACGATAGTCATACCTTCACATCTTCAAGTGACCGATACATGATGTGCACGTCGGTGGGACCAAGCTTCCTGTGGCGGAAAGCCTTGGGCACCGTGCCCACAATTTTAAAACCCATCTTCTGCCACAGCGCAACGGCCGCGGTATTGCTTGCCACCACGAAGTTAAACTGCATGGCATCATACCCCAGTTTCTTTGCTTCCTTCAGAGAATAGCTGCACATATCCTGCGCAATGCCTTTTCCGCGATGATCTCTGCGCACCATGTAACCTGCATTGGCAACATGATCACCAAAGCCCGGTTTGTTAGTACGTATGGTAAAAGTCCCGACAATCTGGCCACCGTGCGTTACCACGTAACCGTGACAACCACCACGAATCCAGATGTTCTTTGCCTGCTCCTCTGAAAAATCAGGCGCATAGGTATATGTGTCGCCGTGGCTGATGACTTCGCGAAAAATCTCCCAAATGCCTGGCCAGTCTGCATCCGTTGCTGAGCGTATATTCCAGTCATTATCCATCCTAAGAACCTACCTTTGCTTTTTCATCACCAGGTAAAATATACTCTGCCCCTTCCCATGGGCTCATGAAATCAAACGTACGGAATGCTTGAGGTAGCTTGACAGGGCCATAGGCCACACGCCTGCGCTCGGGGTCATAGCGTAACTCCACATACCCGGTGAGCGGAAAATCTTTGCGCTGCGGATGTCCATCAAAGCCGTAATCCGTAAGAATACGTCGCAAGTCAGGATTGTCCGAAAAATACACACCATACATATCCCATACCTCACGTTCATACCATCCGGCTGAGGAAAAAAGGCCGGTAACTGAAGGTACAGGCGTCAGATCATCTGTGTGCAGTTTGACGCGAATACGCTGGTTGAATTTCACCGAGAGAAAGTTATATACCACTTCAAAACGTTTTGGGCGGCTGGGATAATCAACGCCACAAATGTCTATCAGCTGCGTAAACTGGCAATGGCTGTCGTCACGCAAAAAGGCTGTCAGAGGCACGATATTTTCTGTCACAGCTTCCGCGATCAGCTCTCCGTGCTCAATCCAGAGCTTTTGAATGAAAGAAGACTGAGTCGTCTTAATATAGTCGGCCAGTTCCAAAAGTGTTTTCTGCATAAAACTATCTAATGAGGAATAATAACGTCGTGTCCAGTGTGAAGATCGTGGATGGCATAAGAAACCACGTTGTAACCAAGTCCGGCAATTTTTTGCATCACCTCGGCGTACGGCGCGTTGCTTAAATCTTTAAAGGTGATTGTTACGGTTTTGTAATCAACTATCTGACGCTCAGCAAGGGAGAGGGCTTCTATGGATATAATTGCCGGCTGCTGCGCGGCAAGAGAGTCTTTTAACGCGGCAATACAGTCTTCCTGATGGCAGTCACCTTTGATATTAAAAACAACATAGTTGGAAGGCTTGGCAACGCTGGCAGCCGCTGCATAATCCGACGAAAAATAAAATGATAGTACTGGGAGAGCAATAAAAAGGAAAAAATGGTTCATGAGACCCAACTACCGTTTGATAGTTCCAGTCCTGCGGATTTTTTTCTGTAGTTGCAGGATTCCGTACATAAGGGCCTCTGCGGTCGGCGGACAGCCAGGGACGTACACATCTACCGGTACAATACGATCACAGCCGCGCACGACAGAATAGGAATAATGATAATAGCCGCCACCGTTAGCGCAACTGCCCATAGAGATGACATAACGCGGCTCTGCCATCTGGTCATAGACCTTACGCAAGGCCGGAGCCATTTTATTACAAAGCGTTCCGGCCACAATCATCACATCCGACTGGCGCGGAGAGGGGCGGAATACAACGCCAAAACGATCCATGTCATAACGCGAAGCCGCCGCCTGCATCATCTCGACCGCACAGCATGCCAGCCCGAATGTCATAGGCCAAAGCGAACCAGTGCGCGCCCATGTGGCAATGGTATCCAGCTGGGTAATGAAGAAGCCGCGGTCACTCACATCCTCGACAATACGATTGAGCAACGCATCCTGCGAGGAGGGAGAGGAAGAAGTAAGTTGTGCTGCAGGACTGGACATGATGTTATTGCTTTTAAACGATCTGGAATCGGATATTCAATAGGTATCTTAATGGACTTCTTTGGAAAATAATAGCGTCATGGAATTTTTTCTTCTAGCCGCCTCTTTTGGTATATTACTGATTATAGGGTGGACCACTCCCCCGGAAAATATTAGCGGCATAGAATTTTTTCTTGTAGCCGCATCTATCGTGATAATACTGGTTGTAGGTGGTCGGATAATGGGTCAGCACTTTTTTCGACGCATGTCCGCTGCTTCCTCAGCTTCTGGCAGGCTCAAGCAGCTGATAGTACTGGCGGGATATTGCAGCAGGCTAAACCTGACCCCACAGTTGCAAAGCCATGCCACAGCCACTATTGAGAAAAAACTCATCTACGGAGGACGTCTCAAGCGGAAAGTTCAGGCCAGTTACCATTTTAAGGCCTGGGATAACAAAATATATACAGGCGTCGTGCTTCTGGACCGGAAAGACTGGGGACTGCTGGACACCGGCACACTGCGCATCACCTATTCCAGAGACAATCCCGTAATCAATGCAATAGACAACGGGCGCATACGCGGACAGATTATTGTGAGGGGAACGGTATCCGCAATACTACTGCCTGTGCTGCTGACAGCAACTGTCATGTGGTACAAATTGGACCCAGATGGTTTTATGCGGACAATAGAAAGCCTCAAGAACCTACATTTTTTGTAAGGTCACTCCCACTCGAGCGCACCTTTTTTCCATTCATAGACAAAGCCTACAGTGAGCACAAAAAGGAATCCCATCATCGACCAGAAGCCCAGAAGGCCAATGCGTGAAAGGGATACCGCCCACGGGAAAAGAAAAGCTACTTCCAGATCAAAGATAATAAACAATATGGAAACAAGGTAAAAACGAACATCAAACTGCGCGCGCGCATCCCCAAACGTGTCAAATCCACATTCGTATGCTGAGAGCTTTTCGGAATCAGGTCTGCTGGGCCCGAGCACCACGGGTAATAATACCATAACAAGGGTAAGCGCCCCGGCAATACCAAGAAAAATCAAAATCGGAAGATAGCTGGCTAGAAACGGTTCCATAACATTACTTATAACCAGGGGCCTTCGATATTCAATACCAATTCTCTTTCCCTATGACATAGGACGCCAGTCATTATAGCGCTGGATTTAAAAATTATATAGATGTCAGCCGTGTATACAATTTTCTGATAAGTTTGAATGGTCTATATACAATATTAAGCCTGTCATGACGCACCTTTGCTGTTGCCATTATATCAAGGTTGCGCGCGTATATTGGCACTACGTCCATTATTTACCCTTCCTTAACCAAAAGTTGCAACACTTCAATTACTTAATCGGAATCCCATTCCTGACGCCCAGTATGTAACCATTATGCCATTTTGGTCCACCAGACACTGCAATTGCCAACAAGGCTTCACGCTCATCGAATTATCGATTGTCCTCGTAATTATGGGGCTCATCGTTGGCGGTGTTCTGGTAGGGCAGGATCTGGTGCGTGCTGCCGAGGTACGCACTGCAATCTCTCAGGTTGAAAAGTATAGCTCAGCTGTCAGCACCTTCCGCAGCAAATACAATTCTCTTCCCGGCGACCTCAGTGCTTCTGTTGCAAGCAAGTTCGGATTTGTTGCGCGTGGTCCCAATGCTGGTGAAGGTGATGGCAACGGTATTATCGAAGGTATCAGCACGGATGCGGCAGGCAGCAACAATGGATTCCTTGAAAGTGGTGAAACCACCACATTCTGGACAGACCTGGGCACGGCGACTCTGATTGACGACAATTTAAGCAGTGCAAAGCCGAACACAGCCCCCGCTATCGCTTTTGCGGAGCTTGGCAGCTACTTTCCGTTAGTAAAACTGGGGCATGGCAATCATATTTATGTTTACAGCACAGGAGGCGTTAACTACTACGGCATCTCAAAGCTGTCCTCAGTAGCCCAAGGAGGTGCGCTTGCCTCAAGCCCGGGCATGACAGTGGAGCAGGCATTTCAGATTGATCAAAAAGTGGATGACGGAGCCCCCACCACAGGCAATGTCACTGCGGTCTACAATACAGGCATCATTAGCGAAAACAGCGCTGCCCAGACATCCGCCCATGCAGCAAACCCTCCAGGTTTAACCGATTGCTATGACGCGTCGGCAACACCAGCATATGCAGTTACCGTTAACAAGGGAGTCAGCACTAACTGCGCGCTCTCTTTTCGCTTCCAATAAAAAGCGGTTGAGTTTTCTAGTCAGTGGCCTCTATAGTCCCATCCGATATGCAGAATAAAATTGTAACAATCATTGGTGGCACGGGTTTTGTAGGCCGCTATGTAGTGAAGCTCCTGGCATCGCGCGGCTATATTATCCGCGTCATCGCGCGCAATCCTGAACTGGCCCTGCATTTAAAGACCGCAGGCGATGTCGGCCAGATTGTACTGGTGCCCGGCAACCTTGCCCGTCCACAGTCGCTTTTAGGGAAACTCGACAATTCCTGGGCGGTTATCAACCTTGCGGGTATCTTATTTGAGAGCACTCGACAGGACTTCTCCGCCGTGCATGCCAAAGGTGCCGAGAAACTCGCGCAGTTGGCCAAACCTGCAGGCGCTGAGCGCTTCGTGCATATGTCTTCGCTGGGTGTGGACAAGATGGTTAAGTCCAAATACGCCCGTACCAAGGCCATGGGCGAAAAAGCCGTGCGCGCCGCCTTCCCTGAAGCCACTGTCTTGCGCCCAGGCGTCATTTTTGGTGCAGAAGATCAATTTTTCAATACATTTGCCAGCTTGGCGCGGCTTCATATCCTGCCAGTCATCGGTGGTGGAAAAACGAAATTCCAACCGGTATTCGTGGCTGACGTCGCGCGCGCCGTACTTGTGGCGCTGGAAAACCCCGCCTATAGCGGAAATATATACGAGTTAGGCGGCCCCGGTATCTATAGCATCCGTGAATTGCTGGAATATGTCTGCAAGGTTACCGGGCGCGATCCCTTCATACTTCCCATTCCATTCGGGCTTGCGGGCCTGATTGGCTATCTGACCCAGCTACTGCCGCGCCCACCCATCACCCACGATCAGGTAGCAATGCTGGAACACGACAGCGTGGTGAATGCAGGGATGAAAACATTTGCCGATTTGGGAATCTCCCCTACCGCGCTTGAAACAGTGGTGCCGGAATATCTCGCGCGATTTGCAAAGCCGGGAATGGCAACAGCTTAGTTTATTGTTTAATGTTCTATTATTGCTGCTTTTCTTCGTAAAGTCGCTTCAACGTGGGTTGTCGGACGTTGCCGCGCATCGTCATAGGCACTCTGCACAGCCGACGCCAGATATAACTTATTCAATCCATCAACTTGCACTGCATCGACGGCATCCTTTATTCTTTCTTGAGTAACTGGCTTATCCGCAAAAAATAGCATCACTGACTCGATCCAGTTTTGCGCTTTATTTTGATAAGAGTCAGTTTCTTTTGCATAACCAGCATGTCTGCTGGTTAAAAGCGCAGCCGCCAAACCGGAGAAAAAATATTCTCTCTGCATATCCGATAATGGCAAAACTATGTCATCCTTAGTCATAATATAGATTCTCCTTAAATTATATGGCACTAATTATGCATTGGCCAGCCAGTGCATCTATGCTCATACAAATTATCTTAATCATCGAAGGTAATATCCTATCAAGCATTATCACTCCATCAACGAATTATTAAGTTTTTATTACAGATTTGGCTATATAAAGGCCGCATAAGGCTTTTCTTGGCTTCTGACAGGAATTTGCATAAAGTACCGACTATGAACAAACTCCTGTCATTCACCTCCACACCCCAAGCTTTCCCGCAAACCCGTCTGCCGGAAGCGAGGAAGCAGGATTTTAACGAAATTTACGGCCAGTTCGACCCCAAAACCGCGGCGCTGCAGGCCTCGCGCTGTTCCCAATGCGGCGTACCGTTCTGCCAGATTCACTGCCCGCTGGGCAATAATATCCCCGACTGGCTCAAACTCACTGCCGAAGGCAGACTCGAGGAAGCCTACGCCGCGTCCAGTGCCACCAATACGTTCCCTGAAATATGTGGCCGCATCTGCCCGCAGGACAAGCTTTGTGAGGGCAACTGTGTCATCGAAAAAGGCTTCGAATCCGTTACCATAGGCTCTGTTGAAAAATACATCACCGAGACTGCATTCGAGATGGGTTGGGTGAAACCACCTCTGCCCGCCCGTGAAAACGGAGTTTCCGTCGGCATCATCGGCGCAGGCCCGGCAGGCCTTGCAGCTGCAGACATCTTAAGGCGCAAAGGTTACGCCGTGCATATCTATGACCGCTATGACCGCATGGGCGGCCTGCTCATTTACGGAATTCCCAACTTCAAGCTGGAAAAGCACGTCGTCGAGCGCAGACGCGCATTGCTTGAAAAAGCTGGCATCGTATTCCATCTGGGCTTCGAGGTCGGCAAGGACGCAAAGCTTGAGGAACTCCGCACACGGCATGCGGCTATGCTGATTGCCACCGGCGTCTATAAACCACGCGAGATTGACGTGCCAAATGTATCACTGGCAGGCATCTTTCCGGCGCTCCCCTATCTCATTGCCAGTAACCGCCACTGCCTTGGCGACAAAGTAAAAGAATATGACAACGGCACGTTCAATGCGAAAGGCAAGCATGTCGTCGTAATTGGTGGCGGCGATACTGCAATGGACTGCGTACGCACAGCTGTGAGGCAGGGCGCTGCACATGTCACCTGCCTCTACCGCCGCGATCGACCTAATATGCCGGGCTCCGCGCGTGAGGTAAAAAATGCGGAAGAGGAAGGTGTTGAGTTCCTCTGGCTCTCTGCACCCAAAGCATTCGTCGGGGCGCGCAAGGTTGAGAAGATTCTCGCTACAAAAATGCGCCTCAGCACTGCCGACGCCAGCGGGCGGCAGTCAGTAACGCCCGTTGAAAACTCCCAGTTTACCCTCAAAGCCGATATGGTCATCAAGGCGCTTGGCTTCGACGCGGAGAATTTACCCTCTGCCTTCGGCACACCAGAGCTGGAGCTTTCGCGCTACGGGACGCTTGCAGTGGATAGCGCAACCCAAATGACATCACTGCCCGGCGTATTCGCAGCGGGTGACATCGTACGCGGCGCATCGCTCGTGGTCTGGGCCATCAAAGACGGCCGCGATGCGGCGCTAGGCATGGATGCGTGGATGAAAGCGAAGAAGAAGGAAGAGGCAGCTTAAAGGGCCCTTCCTTTAGCTATATCTTCTTTCCCAATACCTAACTCATCAATAGCCTTTGCTACTAATTCCTGTGCCAGTCTTTTTGCGGAGGCCCGATCATGGGTAACTTGCTTACGCGCCAAAACCTTCCATTGTTCACCAAGTTCACAGTGAGAAATACCTTCCACTTTACTGAGATCAAATTCCTTCCGGATAAGCTTATTTATATCTGGATTGGGAGAGTGGGTGGATTTAAAACTAAACGCGGGAACGAAGTTACCTTTTGATTCTTCAATGACTTCAGGCGTAATTACGATTCTTAAATTACCCAAAGCTCTGCTCACTAAAACTACTAGCTCAGATAGTGAGCTGGGCATGTTGTACCCACAACCATAATTGATATCTCCAGATTGAGGCGCCAATACTTGTAATTTTTTCTTATGCGATTCTTCGTCATAAACGATTGACTTCACAAGTATTTGAGTTTCAGAATTTTTATCTAAAGCATCCTGCGCCGCTTTAAGTTCCTGTGGCGTCCCCTTCAGCGTAAGCATCAAAAAATCACCGGGTTTGCCCGCTCTGAATGTACTACCCGGGTAGGTTTTATAAATAAGGCCTTTATCATCGATCATATACTTTCTTTCCACCTCAAGAAAGGTGACGTCCCCTTCCTGTGCAGTTTCTATCCTGCAATTTTCTGCTTTTGCTTGCACAAATCCTCGCTAGCTTAATGTCTGGCACTTATAATGGCATTCTACATTTTCCTGTGTTAAAGTTTTATGAAAGTTTATCGTCTATACAAAAGTCGTCTGAAAAACATAGTTTTATTGCTTAAAAGTACTGTTAATTATGTGGTCATCTGACTGGGATCAGCGCGCAGCGCACCTCGCCACCCACGGGCTCTATAACCCGACGGATGAGCATGATGCCTGCGGTGTGGGGCTGATTGCCGCAACCGATGGCAAGCCACGGCGGGAAGTGGTGGAAGCGGGCATCAACGCTCTGAAAGCAGTCTATCACCGTGGCGCAGTCGATGCCGACGGCAAGACCGGCGACGGTGCAGGACTCAATATTCAGATTCCGACTGAGTTCTTTGCTGCCTATCTTGCGCGCGTAGGTAAAAAACTCCGCAACGATCGCCTCGCGGTAGGCATGGTGTTCCTGCCACGTAAAAATATGCGAGCGCAGGAAGAATGCCGCTCCATTGTCGAGACGGAAGTGCTGCGTTTCGGCTTTTCCATCTATTGCTGGCGTCAGGTGCCGGTTAATCCCAGTGTCATGGGCGAAATTGCTGGCGACTCCCGGCCTGAGATCGAACAGATACTTATCGCCGGACGCGAAGGCATCAGCGAGGCCGATTTCGAGCGCGAGCTCTATCTTATCCGCCGCCGCATCGAAAAGGCCGTATACGGGCGCGCCATTTCCGATTTCTATATATGCTCGCTCTCCGGTCGTTCGCTGATTTACAAGGGCCTGTTTAAAGCCGAGCAGCTGACCGAATTCTATCCCGATCTTCTCGACGCGCGCTTCGTCTCCGCCTACGCCATTTTCCATCAGCGCTTTTCAACCAACACTGCCCCCGCGTGGCACCTGGCCCAGCCTTTCCGCATCCTTGCTCATAACGGCGAAATCAACACGCTCAAAGGCAACATCAACTTCATGAAGAGTCATGAAGCGACGATGACCTGTACGGAGTTCAGTGGCCTTGAAGACGATCTGCGTCCTGTCATCCCTGACAACACTTCCGACACGGGCGCGCTCGACGCGGTGATGGAAGTAATGGTGCGCGCTGGCCGCCCCCTGCCGCTTGCGAAGCTGATTCTGATCCCGCCCAGCTGGGCTCATGCTTCCGGCATTCCGCAACCGCACAAAGATATGTTCAATTACTGCAATTGCATCTCGGAGGCATGGGATGGCCCCGCTGCTATTGCGGCCACCGATGGCAAATGGGTTATTGCAGGCATGGACCGCAATGGCCTGCGCCCCATGCGTTACGCCATTACCGACGACGGCCTGCTTCTTGTTGGTTCTGAATCCGGCATGGTACCGATGGATGACACAAAAGTGCTGCAAAAAGGCCGCCTTGGACCGGGCGACGTTATCGGCGTTAATCTGGAAGAAGGTACGCTTTATACGGACGGTGAGCTTAAAGATCTGCTTGCCGGCATGTATCCGTTCGCCGAATGGGTTAACAATATTACGCCGCTTGACTGGCTCGTGGGCCAACCTCCCACGCCACAGCCGCATCTAAGCGAGAGCGCGCTCAGGCGCATGCAGCTCGCCTGTGCGATTACGCAGGAGGATATCGAGGTTATCCTGCAGCCGCTCGCCGAGACTGGCAAAGAAGGCGTAGGCTCGATGGGTGATGATACGCCGCTGGCGATTCTGTCCAAAAAATACCACGGGTTCCATCATTTCTTCCGCCAGAATTTCAGCCAGGTAACCAACCCGCCTATTGATTCGCTGCGCGAGCGCCGGGTGATGAGTCTCAACACACGCTTTGGTAATGACGGAAACTTCCTCGCATTTGATGCATCGCACGGCCACACGCTGCTGCTGGCTTCACCGGTGCTGCTGAATCATGAGCTTCAGGCACTCCAGAAACATCTTTCCGATAAAATTACAGTTATTGACTCACTGTTTGACCTAAGCGACAGCAAAAATGCCCTACGTAAGGCGCTGGACCGCATCGTTGCCGGAGCCGAGCAGGCAGTGCATGCGGGAAAACCCTATATTATTCTCACGGACGAAAAACGCGATGTAGGTCATGCGGGCATCCCCATGATTCTGGCGGTGGGTGCGGTGCATACGCATCTTGTGCGTAAAAAACTACGCAAAGGTGCCTCCATCATCGTGCGTTCTGCCGAATGTGCTGATGTACACCATCTCGCTGTGCTCATCGGTGTCGGCGCAACGGTGGTAAACTCCTATCTTGCCGAAGAGACGATTGTCGCACGCCAGAAGCGCGGGCTGATGGCCAAACTCAGCAGCAACGAAGCGTTGGCAAACTTCAAAGAAGGCATGGGAGCGGGTCTGCTCAAAGTCATGTCCAAAATGGGCATTTCAGTCGTGGGGTCTTACCGCGGTGGTTGCAACTTCGAGGCACTTGGTCTTTCCCGCGCACTGGCCAGTGAGTTTTTCCTTGGCCTGCCATCACGCATTTCCGGACTCGGGCTGGAAGGCATTGAAAACCGGGTGCGTGACCTGCATGAACGGGCTTACACAGGAGACGATGTAGAGCCTTTGCCGGTAGGCGGATTTTACCGCTGGCGTGCACGCGAGGAAACACACGCATGGGAAGGTGATGCCATTCACCTGCTGCAAAGCGCCTGTGCAAATGGCTCTTTTGCTGCCTATAAGCGCTATGCAGAACGCATCTATCAGGAACCACCGGTTAACCTGCGTGATCTGCTCGAATTTAATTCGGATCGCAAGTCTATCGAGGTCGATCTGGTGGAATCACTTACCCATATCCGCAAACGTTTTGTGGCTCCTGCCATGTCCCTGGGTGCACTATCGCCCGAAGCACATGAAACGCTGGCAATTGCCATGAACCGCATGGGTGCGGCAAGCAACTCCGGCGAAGGTGGCGAAGGCCCGGAGCGCTACCAGCCTCGCGAAAATGGTGACAATCTCAACTCTACCATTAAACAGGTCGCATCTGCACGCTTTGGCGTTACAGCAGAATACCTCGCCAGTGCTGCAGAACTGCAAATCAAGATAGCGCAGGGCGCAAAGCCGGGTGAAGGGGGCCAATTGCCGGGTTTCAAAGTCACGACTGAAATCGCGCGTCTGCGTCATGCAACCGAAGGCGTATCACTCATCTCACCTCCGCCCCACCACGATATTTATTCCATCGAGGACCTCGCACAGCTTATCTTCGACCTGAAACAGGCTAACCCAACGGTAATCGTTTCGGTGAAGCTGGTAGCCCAATCGGGCATCGGCACTATTGCCAGCGGGGTTGCCAAAGCAATGGCAGATAAAATCATCATCGCGGGACATACGGGCGGCACGGGCGCAAGCCCTTACTCCAGCATCAAGCATGCGGGCATTCCATGGGAGATGGGCCTCTCAGAAGCCAATCAGGTCCTGACCCTCAACCGGTTGCGTCACCGCGTAAAACTCCAGACCGATGGCGGTATCAAAACCGGTCGCGACGTGGTTATCGCTGCCATGCTGGGTGCGGAGGAATTCGCGCTTGGAACGGCTTCGCTCGTCGCAATGGGCTGCCTGCTTGTACGCCAGTGTCACAGCAACACCTGCCCGGTTGGCATCACCACGCAAGACCCTGCATTGCGCAAAAAATTCGATGGCACAGCAGAAAAAGTCGTCAACCTGTTCAGCTTTATTGCCGAAGAGGTACGCGAGATACTCGCCAGCCTTGGTTACAAAGCACTCGATGAAATCGTCGGCCGCGCGGACCTTCTGACGCAGGTGGGTTACGGCAGTGACGACCTTGTGGATCTCGACTTAAACCCCCTGCTTGCCCTTGCTGACCCTGGCACAAACCCAAGACGCTTCACGCTTAACGGCCGTAACGAAGTGCCCGACACACTGGATACGCAGATGATAAACGATGCAAAGAGCGCGCTGGAGCACAGCGAGAAAATCCAGCTTGCATATACCGTGCGCAATACGCATCGCGCAGTGGGAACCCGGCTTTCGTCCATGGTACTGCGCCATCCCGTAAAAAGCGAAACGGATAACTACATCACCCTGCGCCTGCGCGGCTCAGCTGGGCAATCGCTGGGCGCATTCGCCGTACGCGGCGTCAAAATCGAGGTGCTGGGTGACGCCAATGACTATGTCGGCAAAGGCCTCTCCGGAGGCTTCATCACCCTGAGGCCGCGTCCATCAAGCAAACTCGTGCCACACGACAATACCATCATCGGCAATACAGTACTCTACGGCGCAACGTCGGGCAAATTATTTGCCTCAGGCGAGGCAGGCGAACGCTTCGCCGTGCGCAATTGCGGTGCGCTCACCGTTGTCGAGGGCTGCGGCTCCAACGGCTGTGAATATATGACCGGCGGCATCGCTGTGCTGCTTGGCCGCATAGGAGACAACTTTGCAGCAGGCATGACCGGCGGCATGGCATTTGTCTATGACAAGGACGACAAGCTCAGCGAGCGCATCAATCCGGAAACGGTCGTCTTCCAACGTATCGCTTCGCGTTACTGGGAAGGCGAGTTACGTGCGCTTATCGAAGAACATGCGCGCGAAACCGGCAGCCCGCGCGCTCAAATGATATTGGAAGGCTGGGAATATGAGCTGCCGCGCTTCTGGCAAATCTGTCCCAAAGAGATGGTGGAGCGATTGGAACACAGGTTGACAGACGAAATTTCTGAGAGCAAAACGGCTTAAGAGGTAAAATGCGCACCCTGTATCACACATCTCTTTCCCCAAACTGCCGCAAGATACGTATCCTGCTGCGCGAGAAAGAACTTGAGTTCGAGCAGGTCATTGAAAATTTCTGGGACAGAAGGACAGAGTTCTTCGCACTCAACCCGGCAGGCGAGGTCCCGGTGCTGCTGGAGCCGGACGGCCAGACGATTTGCGGCAATTATTCCATTACGGAATATCTGGAAGAAGCCTACCGTGATAACAATAAGCGCTTTCTTGGCGGCTCCATCGGTGAGCGTACCGAGATACGGCGGCTGGTGGACTGGTTTGATGACAAGTTTAACCGCGAAGTAACGCAGAATATTGTATTCGAGAAGGTATTCAAGCGCCTGCTGCGCTGTGGTGAGCCGCAATCCGACGCCATTCGCGCAGGCAAAAAGAATATCCTCTATCACCTGGAATACATCGCTTTCCTCACTCAGGAACACCGCTTCCTGGGCGGCGATATGCTGACGCTTGCCGATATGACTGCAGCGGCCCACTTTTCCACACTCGACTATCTGGGCGATGTGCCGTGGGATCATAACGCCAAGGCCAAGGAATGGTATGCACTGATGAAATCACGCCCATCTGTGCGTTCGGTGCTTTCTGACCGCGTCGCCGCATTCCAGCCACCGGCGCACTACGAAAATCCTGATTTTTAGCTGCGTAGCACCAGCATCTCCAGCACTACAGTCGCGATAATAGCCCACTCCACAGCCCACTGGCTGTTTTTACATATGAACCTCATCACACCCGCTGCAAAGCACACAAGAAAAAATTGTGTCAGTGGCAGCCACACACCCGCGGCTACCAGCAAATCCAGATAGGGCGGAAATGCGGCAATGTCGCGTATGAGTTGCTTGCGAGACAGCTTCCATGCAATACTCCCCACAATCAGCCCGGCAAATGCTCCCCCTGCCATGTCATAGAGCGTTCCGTCATGCATGGTACGGTAAAGCGCACCGAATACGATAGCCGCAACCATCGTTTTTCCCGAAAAGAAGTCATCGAGATAAAGCATTGCTGCAATCATGACAAATGCTGTCATACCGAACGAGATCATCAGAAACTGTTCGGAAAAACTCCATTTGAGAAAACACAGAACAAACAATAGACCAATCAAGGCCTCAATAATCGCATAGCACGCAGGTATGGAAGCGCCGCAATAGCGACATTTACCCCTCGTCATCAGCCAGGAGAGCACCGGAAAGAGATCTCTGGGCATGAGTTTGGCGTTGCAATCACCGCAATAGGGATCTTTCAGGAAAAGTGATTCATTGCGCGGTAGACGATAGATAGGATTGGTCGCAAAATTTCCAAAGGCAAGACCCATGAATCCTGAAAGAATTATTCCCTCAAGTACATGTGCGAACGTCATTAATTTTCTACTTTCTGATTGGGATTCAGGATGCGATCGAGAAAGCGTCCCTGGAACAGGTTGATACCCATCGCCTGACCATAATTCACCGCCTGCCGAGTGTCGCAGCGGCACAGAATGACACGGTTAGGTCCGCAGTTTTTTATTGCGCGCAGTAATGGCTGGTTTTCTTCGGTTCCGAGATCGCCTTCCAGTTCGGCATTCCATTGCAGTTTGGCCAGATCGAAACCCAGTCTCTCACGATCTATATGTAAAATGCTGAGTGAATTAAGGCCATCTACGCATACCTTATAGCCAAGCTTCTGCAACAGATTGCGCGCTACAATGAACCCTGTGATATCTGAGAACACATCACCTACCTGTATCTCGATGACGATAGAACCTTTTACCAGCGGCTTAACGATAGAATCAAACTCCCTGAATTTATTGGAAAGAACAGTCTCGACGTTGAAATTAAGGCTCACCGGCGTCTCAAAATAGCGTGAAGGGTTTGTGATTAGCATGTCTAGCATGCGGACATCCAGCAGCTGTGTCATATAGCGGAATAACCAGCGGTTACTCAGAAAATCCGTCTCCATACGCAGCATCTGGCGCAGATGGCTGATGTGAATGTAATACTCATCAAATACGCGGCGCACATCATAATCAGCGGCAACAGCGCATATCGGCTGACGGCGAAGTACCCTGCTTAAATCTGCCTTATTAAGATCGTGCTCGACATGAGCGAGTCTGGTGGGTGTAAATGGCCTCGAAATGCCTTCCTTTCCTGTTTCCAGCACTACATTCGTACGTCCCGCATTTTCACCACTTTGCTCGACAAGTTTTACCTGCGAAAGTTTTTTACGGCAGAACTGGTAGAATTCGGCATACTCCACTCCCAGATCATAGATCTTGCAGAACTCTGGATTCTCGTTACCTGCTGCGTCATAAGCTAGGGGATCGTCCATAAACAGGTATCGCAACTGAAATATCGCCTTATCCAGCTGATTTTTCATAATATTTCTGCATAGTAAAATAATAGTCCGGTCATTACAGACGAATACGCCTCCCTGTAGTGCAAAAAGGAGATCACTTAAGAGGTTAACTGCTATCTGTATCTGATAGTCGCTGCGGTACTGCTCCAGCAGTGCGTCAAAATAGAAACTCACGGCGCGCCAGGTCGGCGCTTCCTGGCTGATACTTCCAACTGTATCAACAAGCTTCAGTTCAGCTTCTCTGGTGACCGTAAACATACTTAGTGTGTACCATATTCTTGCAACATCCGCTGCGATGTTTTGTTTGTGACGTATTGCTCAAGTGAGCGCGTGTCAAGAGCGATGTCCGGGCGATCTATATCACCATTGAAAGTAACGCTCATGCTGGGCGGATGTGCGCTATCAAGCGTCTTCAATGATAAATTAATAGCCGTCTGCATCTGCCAGTTCGGCAAATCCACTTGACCACTAAGCGATCCGTTCGCATCCTCATTGACTAGCTGCAGATTGGCTGTTTTACATACACCATTCGCCACCGTCCACTGCCCTTCTGCGCTGGTAAACATGCTATCTCCTCCAGGAAAGGCACGCTTTACTACGTTAAGGATGTCGGCCACCGTCCGCACATAGCTTATGGCATGTATGACGGCGGCGATATTAAATCCACGGACATTTATATGTTCCCCACCTACACCCACACTCCCCTCTAGGCTGGATATCCATGAAAACATATCTATGCCACTCGCATCCAGCCTAAGGCTGAGACTAAATTTACCCGTTAAGCCTTCTAATACCGGCAAGAAAGGCAGTAGCTGGTCAGGATCGAGCGATACAATATTCGTCGCCAGATTGACGGAAGGTATTTTTCCACCTCTGATGCTGGCCTTACCCACTACCTGCGCGCCCAGAATTTTGCCTGTAAATGACTCTACAGTTAATATACGGCCATCATCAGTGCCCTGAACATCTAAGTCCTGAGCAGTGACTAAGCCCTGCCTGTACTGCCCGAACTTGAAATGAAATGTTAAATTCATCAGTTCAAGCCAATGGAAATCAAAAGGCTGGTGTGACCAGCGTGATGTCTTCTGTGTGGTAGCTTGTGGTGGTGTGGATGAAGGTTCAGGTTTGCCGTCAGCAGTAAAGAAGGTTGCCGTATCAAATGTGTCCGCGACAACATTAATATCCATCTTTGGCAACGTATTGTTGAGATCCAGCGTAAAATTGCCTGTCAGTTGAGTGCCATTATACGTGGTTTTAATATTATCCAGCGAGGCCTTGCCATTACCTGTTGTAAGCCTGAATTCCGCCTTCTCGCGCTGAGTGCCATTTAACAGAAACTGCTCGAATGAAATATTCATAACGGCATCATAATCGAGCCGCCTGAGCCAACGCGCAAGAAAGCTGTCATATTTGGCATCCGGAGCGACATCAAAGAGAGAAGTACGCCATTCCTGAATTCCCCAGATTTGAATGAAATGATCCAGGTTAACTCCACCAATACGCATAGCGGCATCAAGTTTAATCCGATCGCCAAATGTAGCGATAATACCGCCGACAAATGCCATATTTTCTATACGTGCCGTTAATTCTGACAGGCGCAGCTCTTTTGCTGAAAGGGCCGCGTTAGCTTTTATCCTGTATCGCTTGAAGTCCTGAACGGGGATGGCTGCGCCATTGGCTTTTAATACCTTTACGGTCTCGGCAAAATCTGCTCCTGATGCATCCACTTCGCCTTCGAGTGTAAATCCCTGAAATCCTTGCTTACCAATACCTGCAAATACCAATCTCCCATCGCCAGGCAGAGTAAAAGCTGCTTGCGAAATAGTCATCTCACCACCTGCAGTATCGAGCTGGATATGTGAGTCCTTGATGTGCTGGCCATTATACAATGCATCTCCGAAAGTAAGGTCAGCTGAAAGATTCAAAAAGGAGATAGCTGACTTCTGTGCGGTACCTATCCCCGAATCCCTACCCGTGTGATCGTTTTTATTCTGATCAGCGCCTCTGCCTTCACCCGACTCTGCAAAAAACTTGCTATCAAAAAGCGATTCCAGATCAAGCGTGTTTATTAAGGCTTTTATACTCACGTCATCAGCAGGACTGATTTCTACGTGAGCTCCCCCCTTGATAATTGCGCCATCCAGAGCAAGATCCGGAAAGATAATCTTTCCATTTTCTGTTGTGATGCTGCTTGTGGCCAACAGTGGCAGAAGCTTATATTTACTGGTCGGCTGCTCCTGGGCATCATCATTAGTTCCTGCATTCTCCGTAGCGTTGTTGCTAAGCACGGTACTTATCCATGAGCCTATGTCGTCCGTTTCAAATTTTGCCTTACCACTGACACTAAGCTTTTTATTTTTATACCCGATGCTACCAGCATACGTGAGCGCGCTCTTGCCGCTCACAATATTCAGATTGGCAGGCATTTCACCTGCAGAGATTGCCTGCTGAAGATTTCCGATCTTTCCGGAAGCGGTAATGTTCCTGTCTTTAAAGCGAAACCCTGCTTTCATAACACTTTCAGACTCGCCGCCGCTAAACACGTCGACAGCTATATCCTTGTACTCCGACGAAGCGTTCGTTTCCTCGTCTACATAACGCAGATAGCCATTGGTCAATGTAATGGCAGTGCCGGCCAGACCGCTATCTCCGGAAAGTCCGGAAAAACTTGCCGGTACAGAGGTCTGGACCGTACTGTCTTCCCAGTTCATATGACCGCTTTTAAGTCGCTCCAGCTCGATATCAACATCATTTATGCGAATGCTGGCAATCTTCGCTTGTTTACTGAAAAACGACGTGTACGTAGGCCACAGCTCAACCAGTTTTATACTGAGAAGAAAGGATGATAAGCCACCGGGTGCGTTATGCACATAGAGTGAGTTGATAACCACATGTGGCGCAGGAAAGGTTTTAACAACTACATCCCCGGAAATCTCAATGTCTAATCCCGTGGCCATTTTGAAACCGGAGGTGAATTCATTGCTAATGGCTTCTTTGTCGACAAGAAATGGCATAGAGAAGTATATGCTGAGCATGAGCACCAGCAAAATCAGAAGGACTCCAATAATAACTTTCTTAACCATATAGCAGGATACTATTTCTTTGGTTTTTTCTTCTGCTTTTCCTTCTTGCCTGTCGCAGATTCCTGCTCCTCGTCTCCTATTTCTTTCACGAGCGCACTTGCTTCCTCTTCCTCAACATTTCCAACCAGCGCCTTTCCACCCTTATCAAGCTCGCCTATGATAGACTCATCATCGGCATCATCTCCGCTGACTGGAGCTTCTTCCATTTCCTCAAGTTCACTCAGCTCCTGCAGACTCTCGATATCGTCAACATCTTCCATCTCCGCAATATCGCCAATGCCTCCCTCCTCTACCTCAGCTCTCTTCGCTTCCTTATTCCGCAAGACAGGCTTCTTCTGCGCAAGTATTGTGGATGCAACCTGCTCCTTATTCACTTCAGGAGCTTCACGCCTGGCAGTTTTACGCTTTGCACGCACTACAGCCGCCGGGTCAAATGTGTGTTTACATTTAGGGCATATTGCAGGCGATTTATTTAAGTCATAAAAATGCGTGCTGCAGCTTGGGCAATTACGTTTCGTTCCCCAGGATGTATTCGTCACCATGCCCACTCCATGTTTCTTAGGAATCTTCTTGTTAAGTTTCGGTATAATTGAACTTTCTATTTTGTCCATTTTTTGTATGGTCTTTTTCAGGTTAAATTGCAAGCGTCAGGCTCTATCCATGTTTCCAATGCAGTCAATGCCTTGTAAGGCCCTTTCCGGCAAGACTACTGTACCTGGCGACAAATCCATCTCGCATAGAGCCCTTATACTGGCCTCACAGGCCTCAGGTGTTACAGAAATTCAAGGGCTGCTGGAAGGTGAGGACGTACTGAACACCGCCAGAGCGCTTGCACTTCTGGGTGTTGTTGTAGAATCGAGGAAAAACCAATACTGGCACGTACAGGGAACGGGCAACGGGGGGCTCAGGGAAGCTTCTGATGTGCTCGACATGGGTAATTCTGGTACCGGAGCACGCCTGATGATGGGTCTGGTTACCCCATATCCGTTTGTAACTTTCTTCACAGGTGATGCGAGCTTGCGGCAACGGCCTATGCAGCGTGTCATGACACCGCTGAAAGAAATGGGGGCCAGGTTTGAGACTCGCGCAGATGGCAAACTCCCCCTTGCCCTGCACGGAGCTGCTCTCGCACAGGCAATAGAGTATACACTGCCCGTTCCTTCAGCACAGGTGAAATCCGCTATTCTGCTCGCTGCATTGGGCACGAAAGGCTCTACAACAGTTGTTGAACCTGTCCCCACGCGTGATCATACTGAACGGATGCTCCGCTATTTTGGCTGGCAGCTGGAAATAAAGAAGTTAAAGGATGGCAACAGCTCAATCACCGTCCATGGCCAGCAGAACATTGCTGCCGCAGACCGCATTATTACCATTCCAGGCGAC
>Ga0206875_1072_pt1 | contig 25206 bp, 23 predicted proteins | sample Alteio_BWOrgCont_9_FD_152616 | JGI IMG/M metagenome (GOLD analysis project Ga0206875, IMG submission 152616) | Enriched cells from forest soil in Barre Woods Harvard Forest LTER site, Petersham, Massachusetts, United States -... | ecosystem: Environmental > Terrestrial > Soil > Temperate forest > O... | reverse complement strand
AACCGCCAGAACGCTTCGGGCGCTGTAGATTTTCATCTCTACTTCCAGCGTACCGTCATATTGCTCGGTTTGCTCTGTTGTCAGCATACCTTCGAGGCCGGTTTTCTGCTTGGGCAGGTCCTTGCGCAGGATGCTCGCGTCCTTGATGTTCACTTCCAGAGAATTCTGGTGTCCCGCCGCTACCAGGCGCGTACCTGCCCACTGTTTTACCGCCTGTGCGGGAGAAATATCTGCCAGATATTCCACGTTAGGCAGTCGTTTGGGAGCCTTGTAATCCTGTGCGACGCTTATATCGGCCACGTTGAGCGTATAGGTGGGACCAGTAAACCGCAGTGGCTCAAGCGGTGCCGGAGGAGGACTCTGCTGGCATGACATGAGCAACAGAAGGGACAGGGCGGTGATAATACGGCGCATATGTTTCTCCACTAGGCTTAAGTGTGGTGAATCATAGCAACTCCCCGTCGCATTTCAAACCCTCACTGGAGGGAAGTTTTGCGTCCGGTGCGCGTATATATAAAGGAGCGGCGGGGAAGTTACGCTCGCCTGCGGCCCATTTTTCCGCAGCAAGCAAGGCGGTATTGCGCGCATTGGGCGGTGTCTCAATTATTTTAGCGCCGTGTCCTAATGCTGCCACGGCTGTTTCCTCGACCAGCAAAGGGTCCGACTGCGGGATGAGGCTGCCATTAGCGCGGAAGCGCTGGGCGTAACGTTGGTTGCGATAAGCATCGATAATGGCCAGGACATCGCCACGAATTTGTGCGCTCCAGGCCATAACTTCAAGCGTGGTGAGGCCGATGAGCGGCTTGTTTGCGGCCAGCGCAATGGCGCGTGCTGTGGCAAGTCCCACGCGTATGCCGGTGAATCCTCCGGGTCCGATTGTGCAGGCGACAGCGCTTAGGTCTTTGTAAGCAAGCTCCGCCCGTTTAAGGGTATCTTCGATCATCGGCACCAGCACGCGCGACTGCTTCCCTGCAGAGGGCTCTTCTGCCTCGGCCACTATTGTGCTGCCGCGCGAAATAGCAACCGAGCAGGGGCCAAGCGAGGTATCAATAGCAAGAATGACAGGCGGAATTTCCATGCTATGCTGGTAGCAGGATTTTATATACTCGCCAACGAAAAGAGTTCTTATGACTTTATCCAGCAAACAATGCGTCGAATGCAAAAACGGTACACAGCCGTTGCCGGCAGACAAAGCGCGAGCGTTACTTGGTGAAGTGTCCGGCTGGCGTATTAGCGATGATGGCAAGTGGCTGCTGAAGTCGTATAAATTCAAAAATTTTGCGCAGGCGCTGGCGTTTGTTAACAAAGCAGGAACTGTGGCTGAAGAACAGAACCACCATCCTGATATCGAGCTGGGCTGGGGCTATGTTAATATTCGTTTACAGACACATGCGGCAGGCGGACTGCATGAGAATGACTTTATTCTCGCGGCGAAGATTGAAAAGATACAATAAGTTGCGATTTCAAGCCTAAAAAACGCTATAATTCTCTGCCAAATTTTGTATCATGAGCCCATGTGCTTCCCCCTTATTCTTCGTGCCGCCTCTCTTGAGTAAAAAGCTTTATATCAAGACCTATGGCTGCCAGATGAACGTCTACGACTCTGCGCGTATGGCGGATGTCATGGCGCCGCTGGGTTATCGCCCGACAGAGACTGCAACTGATGCCGATCTGATCATCCTCAATACCTGCCATATTCGCGAAAAAGCGGAAGAGAAGGTCTATTCTGATCTGGGCCGTATCCGGAAAGCGCATGCGCGTAAAGAAGGGACGGGTGAGCGGGCACTGATTGCGGTTGGCGGGTGCGTGGGACAGGCGGAAGGCGAAGAGATTCTCCGGCGCGCTCCGTATGTAGATATGGTGTTCGGGCCGCAGAGCTATCACAACCTGCCAGATATGGTCATGCGTGCGCAGCGCGATGGTGGCCACGTAGTCAATCTCGATTTCGCGCCGCAGCCGAAGTTTGATTCACTGCCGGATCAGTCTTCTCCTCAGGGACCATCAGCATTTCTCTCTGTGCAGGAAGGTTGCGATAAGTTTTGTACATTCTGTGTGGTACCTTATACGCGAGGAGCGGAATATTCGCGTCCGGCTGCCGATATTGAAGCAGAGGCACGCAGGCTGGTGGAACGGGGAGCGCTTGAAATCACGCTGCTGGGTCAGAATGTCAATGCATGGCATGGCGCTGGCGAGACCGGTGACTGGACGCTTGGTCAGCTTATCCGCAGGCTGGCGGAGATTAGTGGGTTGGAGCGCATCCGCTATATGACATCGCATCCACGAGATATGGATGACTCCCTCATTGCCGCGCATGGCGAAGTCGAAAAACTCATGCCATTCCTGCACCTGCCAGTGCAGTCAGGCTCAGACTCGGTGCTTGCCCGCATGAACCGTAAGCATAAGGTGGATTTTTATCTGGGCATTATTGAAAAACTGAGCAAGGCACGACCCGACATTGCGTTATCATCGGATTTTATCGTTGGCTTCCCCGGCGAGACCGACATTGAATTTGCCGCGACGATGAAACTGGTGGAGACAGTCGGCTTCGCGCAAAGCTATTCCTTCAAATACAGCCCACGCCCTGGTACGCCAGCTGCTATTGTTGAGGAGCAGGTGCCTGAAGAGGTAAAAACAGAAAGGCTTGTGCAGCTGCAGGCGCTGATAACCCGCCAGCAGGTTGCTTTCAACCGCTCCAAACTGGGACAGACCATGCCGGTGCTTTTTGATCGCGCAGGCAAACTTGAAGACCAACTCATCGGCAAAAGCCAGTATATGCAATCGGTGCACGTTCGGGACGCAAGCGCTTACAGTGGAAAGATTGTGGACGTGACCATTACAGGTGCATACCAGAACAGTCTGGCAGGAGAGATTCATCAACCCCATGCAAGGAGACAGAACGTTGGATAAAAAACCCGAATCCATCAGCATGCAGTTCGCCAATAACGCCCTTCTGCCGATGCTTTATGGCGAGGACGACAAGAACCTGCTCAAGATTGAAAAAAGCTTCGGCGTGGTGGCAACATCGCGTGGCAATATGCTGGCGCTTACCGGCGAGCCGCATGCGGTACATACCAGCCGCGAGATATTACAGGGGCTCTATAACAAACTTGAAAGCGGCGCGGAGATCAGTTCCTCGCAGGTAGATGCTGCCATACGCATGGCGAACCCAAAGCCAAACGGTAACGGCAAGCATGCGCGCCGGCCTATCAGCAGTGCGTTTTCCATCAAGACGCTCAAGAAAACGATCCAGCCCTACTCGGCGATGCAGGCGGAGTATATGGAAGCGCTCGGTGGTTACGACATGGTTTTTGCACTTGGACCTGCAGGTACCGGCAAGACCTATCTTGCAGTAGCACAGGCGGTAGCGCTTTTTCTTGCTCAGAAGGTGGATCGCGTTATTCTCTCGCGCCCGGCGGTGGAAGCGGGTGAGAAACTGGGCTTCCTGCCTGGCGATCTCAAAGAGAAGATAGATCCCTATCTGCGGCCGCTCTATGACGCACTCTTTGATATGATCCCTGCCGAGCGTGTGGCCAAGCATATTGAAAACGGTGAGATAGAAGTGGCACCGCTCGCGTTCATGCGCGGACGCACTCTCTCCAACGCCTACGTTATTTTAGACGAAGCCCAGAACACTACGCCGACGCAGATGAAGATGTTTCTGACCCGGCTGGGTGAGAATTCGCGCATGGTGATCACGGGTGACTTGTCGCAGACCGATTTGCCGCGCGACGTCAAGTCAGGCCTTTCAGATGCAATTAAGAAAGTCGAGAATATCGAAGGCATCAAATGCGTGCGGTTCTCAGATGCAGACATAGTGCGGCATAACCTGGCGGCCAAAATCGTGCAGGCCTACGAGGAATATGAAAAGAAAAAGCGCAGCAGCTAAAACTCCCAAGGTAACCGTCATGCGCATAAGCGGAGGGTGGTCGAAATCAATGACAGGCTATGCTGAGACTATCAGCAAATGGTGCAGGACAGCGCTTGCGGGAGAGAAGGGTAGTGTCACCGTGGTACTGGCTGATGATGCTGTGCTCAGGCAGCTCAACCATACATTTCGCGGCAAGGACAATCCCACGAACGTGCTTTCTTTTGCAGGCGAAGGCGATGAGTTGGGGGACATAGTGCTGGCTTACGAAACGATAAAGCGAGAAGCAAAAGAGCAGAAAAAAAGTTTTACGCAGCATGTGGCACATCTGGTGGTGCATGGCTGCCTGCACCTGCTGGGGCATGACCATGAGAATGCACTCGAGGCGAAGAAAATGGAATCACGGGAGAAAGTTATTCTTGCCCGCTTTGGCTTTCCCGATCCTTATACAAGTGTTGCGTGAGTATTATGAACAAACCCGCTCTTAGTATATCAGAATCTAGCGTTGCCATGGATGCCGGGCTTATGAAACGCCTGCGCTTATGGCTGCGTGGAAAACATCACGATAACTCACTCAAAGAAGCACTGGAAGAGGTTATCGAGGAGCACGAAGAAGGCAGCAGGCAGTTGCCGACGGAAGAGCAGAGCATGCTCAAGAACATGCTTACCTTCAGCGACCTGGCTGTGAAAGACATCATGACGCCACGCACGGACATCAAGGCAGTCGAATACAACGTTACGCTCGATGAGCTTAAGCGCCATATTACTCAGCACCGCCATACACGTGTGCCAGTCTATAATGATACGCTCGACAATATTAAGGGCTTTATTCACATCAAGGACCTTGTGCCATTGCTCTCAGGCGACAGCCCATTCAACATGGCATTGATTTTACGTGATATTCTATTCGTTGCGCCTTCGATGAAGCTTATTAATTTGCTGGTAAAGATGCGTGATGCCGGAGTGCACATGGCCATTGTCGTAGACGAATATGGCGGTACGGACGGGTTGGTAACACTCGAAGATTTGTTTGAGGAAATCGTCGGTGAAATACAGGATGAGCACGATGAAGATGAAGGTCAGGACGCACAACTCGTCTGGGGGCCACAGGGTTATCTGGACGTAAACGCGCGGACGCCAATTGAAAAACTGGAGTCAGATCTCGGCCTGAAGCTTGCGCCCAAGGAAGGCGAGGCAAGTTATGATACACTGGGCGGGCTTCTATTTTATCAGGTAAAACGTGTGCCTGCGCGGGGTGAAGTCATCGTTCATGAAAGTGGTACCAGATTCCAGATTCTTTCCGCTGACTTGCGCCGTATCTACCGTATACGGATATACAGACCGCCTATCTCCTCAGAAGAGTAATAAAGAGAATCAGCTATTTCTGCTGGTTACGCGGGAAATGCATATTCTTTAAGAAATTTCTCGCCAAGTATTTAACGATTTCCTAATATCCGGACATTCACTAAAGTTAAAGAGGTGTTATGTTTGGCCTGATGAAACCTATCGCAAAGGAAAGTGTTCCTTCGGGCAGCATGACCTTTGCCGATCTGCATGCAGGCTGTGTAATTGGTTTTGGCTATGTACCGCAGAAGAGTATCAGTGGCAGGCGGTTGCCTGTTTCACAGATTAACAGTTACATATTCGATGCTGACAGTTTTATCGCTTACCGGCTCGAAGGCGACAGTGCAGACGTTAACCTGATCGTAGCGGATGAGGGCGATCCGGCAGGTACCTATCTTGCGCTTTCCCAACGTGTCGACCCACGCATGTTTGAGTCTCTCTTTCCTGGTAGCTTACCGCAGGACTGGTTTGTCCTTACAGAGGGAATGACTGTGGCGGCAAAGCCCGCAACGCTCGGAGCGCTGCTGGGCTGGCTGGCTCCCCGCTATGCAGTTACTGTAGCTACAAAAGGACGGTTTCTGGAAGGCGATTACCGCCTGCGCAAGTCTGCTGACCGTGTACGCCTTTCACGCCCGTTTGATTATGTGCTGCTGGTGGATGAAGACAATGAATACGCCCTTGAAGCTGAGAAATATGAAGACGGGACCATGCATGTTTTCGCCACGGTCTATCGCCCTGCGACGGATATTGGTGAGTTGACTCGCGCTCCCAAATCATCGATGAGCTCAATAGAAATCATCCCTCACATTGCGCCGATGGAGCCGGAGAAGAGCGTTCCGGCACAAAAACCTGCTGAAGCCTTAAAGCCTTTAGTGGAAAAGACGGCGGTAAAAGAAGCTGTGCAGGAGCGTATAAAGGAACCTTCTATAACAGAAATGAAAAAGCCTGAAGTCACGTCTTCCTCATTGGCCAGTCTTACCGAGCCGAAACTGGAAAGTAAGCCGCTTGAAGTTAAAGCTGCGGTTAAGATTTCTGACACGCAAGTAAAACAGGCCGAATCACTTGCAGCGCCTATGCAGGAAATAGCTGACCTGGTCGTGAAGGCATCTTTAACCCCGGATGATGGCCCTTCGGTTCATACGAAATTTGGCCGTATTCAGACAGGAAGCGCTGAAGTGCAGGGGAGCGGGTTGCCGGATATGCTGGCATGCGATCTGCGTCTTGCAGGAAAGCTTATCAATGAATCCCAGCGCAACCAGATGCCGCTCAGTGAAGTGATACGGAAAGTTATCGACCTCCCGGCGCGTGTTAAAGAAGAAGTGTTTATCCCCTTTGCACTTAATGATGCTGAAACGGCGGAACTTGCTCGCCGCTATAATCTGCCTGCTGGTGATGCAGATGGCGTAAAAAAACAGATTATCGAAGAGCTGCAGCGGTTTGTGGGAGAGAAAAAATAGCTGCAAGAAAAAGGGGCGAAGCTCTTTAGAACTTCGCCCCGTGCTATTCGTTGCCCAATATTAAGCAGCCAGCGACTTACTGAAGCGTTCGGTTGCTTCGGCTACGCGTTCGTTGATAGGCTCTGCGGCCTCGGTTGCGAGCTGGAACATCATCTCAGCCAGGCGTGTGGACTGGTTGAAAAAGTTTTCCATATTAACGGAGAGCCATTTGCTCTGCAGGTCAAATGCATCACCAATGTCACGGCAGGTGAAGGCTTCCTTGCATATCTCGACATTGTCCGAGAAGTTAGTGTTGGCGCAGCTTACCAGCTCAGAGTTTATCGATTTGGCAATGTCCGCTGCGATGTGGTTTACCTCGACTGCCGCATCGGCATTTTCGCGTGCAACGCCGACGAGGTCGCTCATTGTACGTGTGAACGCATCGACTGCGCGCGAAACGTTTTCCGTGCTCTCGCGGCCGATGGCAAAGAATTTTTCATGTGCCTTCTGCGCTTCTTCGCTGCCGCTGGAGAAGAACTCCTTCACTGTGTCGGTGCCGATCTTGAACATGGATTCGGCAGAGTTGCGAGTGGTTTCCACTGCGGACAGCGCAGCTGCAGCGGCCTTGTTGGCCGTGCCCGAAGCCGATTGGGCATTTGCCGCCATCTTTGACGCGCTGTGAGAGGGTTTTTTGGAGGATTGGGCCATGGATATCTCCTTAGGGTGTTGAATATGAAATTAGAATTATGAAACAGATTATTTCAGATTGTGTTAAATTAAACTTTTACAACCTATACGATTAATTTCGCAGCGCAACCGGAAAATGCTCCCTCTAGTATCACACTAATAATTCGTCAGCCCGCCTGATATTTGCCGCCTGAGAGCGGATGAATTTATAGTGCAGTGCAGCATGGGATTTATAAGGAAGCGATGAGCCATTGTCAAGAGCCGCGTATCATGGTTTCTAGTGTAGCCATGCCCGAACTACCTGAAGTGGAAACAGTCTGCCGCGGTCTTGCAGCACATCTGATAAACGCAAGTATCACACAAATAGTTGTGCGTCGGCGTGATCTGCGCGTGCCGGTAACCAGGAAACTGGAAAGCGCGCTCAAGAACAAGAAACTTGCAAGCATTACGCGGCGTGCAAAATACATTCTTTTTCATTTTACAGACGGGCAGGTGCTCATCATTCATCTCGGCATGAGCGGCCGCCTTCTATTACATAAGTCATTACCTGTTAAATATCTCAAACATGATCACGTCATCTTGGAATGGGCGAACGGTTATACGCTTGTGTTTAATGACCCCCGACGCTTTGGTCTTGTGACATTATCATCCGAATCCGATCTGCCAACGCACGTATTTTTCAGAGATTTGGGTCCGGAGCCGCTGGATTCGACATGGAATGGTAAGGTGTTATATAGAGCACTACAGACTAGCAGTGCACCCATTAAATCCGTGATTATGGATCAACGGAAACTTGTGGGCGTGGGAAATATTTACGCGTGCGAGGCGTTATTTGCAGCTCACATTCATCCTCGGCGATCCGCGCGTTGCATTACATGTAAGGAAGCGGAATTGCTTTCACGCTCGATCCAAAATGTACTTCAGGATGCAATTGCTTCAGGGGGATCCACCTTACGTGATTACGTGCGCTCTTCGGGTGAGGCAGGATATTTTCAGCATCACTTCCGAGTCTACGGACGGCAAAAATTACCATGCGGTGTTTGCAAAAAACCTATCGTAATGGTGCGTCAGGCAGGACGCAGCACCTTCTTTTGCAGGCATTGCCAGCAATAGTGCGAAGGCCGGGTTGGTAACGCAAGGAAACAGCGTGGCTACGCGCACATCCATTAAAACGCCGTTCAAACAGAACGCCAGTTATCTTCCAAAGACAAGAAGTTGACCTTATTTTTGTGCAACCTTATTTTTGTACTATTACTGCTTGACGGTATGGGGCGATGCAGTTAAGTTGGCAATCCCTTTTGCGGCACTTATACAGCACAAAACGTGGCTTATAAGAGCAGGTCTTAAGGGGTCTCTTAATCTATCAACTTTAAGCCGGGACGTCTAAAAATGGCACAGCATAAGTCCGCAGAAAAGCGCAACCGTCAGACGATACGCCGTACGGCGGTTAATCGCATCCGTGTTGGTCGCATTCGCAGCACCGTAAGGGAAGTTGAGTCTGCAATTGCAAGCGGTGATAAGACAAAGGCGCAGGCGGCACTCAAGGTAGCGCAGCCGGTTATCATGAGCGGTGTCTCCAAGGGAGTGCTCAAGCTTGCCACTGCATCACGCAAGATGAGCCGATTGTCCGCGCGCATTAAAGCGATAGGTTCGACGGCGTAGATTTTTCTTAAGGTTACTCAAAACGGCCAGAGCTGCGGAAGCATTTTCCGCGCAATGGGGTTCTTTGTCTCAAGCAGCCAGCATAAGGCTGCATCTACAAGAAAATCGAAAAATAAAAAAACAGGAGTTGAGCCAGAATGGGGTCTTTGCACGCACATACCCGGCATGAGGAAACTTATGCGGGTGAGATGTCGCCACGTGAGGCATGGGATTGCCTTAACCGCGATGCAAGCTCGACGCTCGTGGATGTGCGTACACCACCGGAATGGGCTTTTTCAGGAGAACCCGATTTAAGCGTGCTGGGTAAGGAGCCACTCAAAATATCCTGGAAGATTTTTCCTTCTTATACAGTCAATGATCGTTTTGTAGCCTCCCTTATCGATGCAGGGCTTGCACAGAACGCACCGCTGCTTTTCCTGTGCCGTACAGGCGGCAGATCGCTTGATGCTGCGATTGCAGCGACTGCGCAAGGATTTACTGCGTGTTACAACATCACAGATGGCTTTGAAGGCGCACCCAACGAGCAACAGCAGCGAGGCACGATTGCCGGCTGGAAAGCTTCCGGACTACCCTGGAGGCAATCTTAAGGGGCTACATAAATAACTGTACAAAAAACGGATCGATTTTAAAGAACATACTTTTAAAGGACTAATGGGGGATAGATTCATGAGCACTGCGACGGCAAGAGAGGACACAGCTGTTTTCGAGAAAGAACCCTTCGTTCAATGCTGGGAGCGCGTGAAAATGCGCCTTAAGGCTGCGTATGGCGAGGCGACTTTCAAGAGCTGGCTTAATGCCATGCAGTATGAAGGCGCGGACGCGCGTCAGGTTTCGCTGACGGTGCCTACGCGGTTCATGCGTGAATGGATTTCTGCACATTACGTTGAAGATATTCTTCGCTTCTGCAAGATGGAAGATCCCTCGCTGCTCTCCATTGATATTCGCGTACGTGCGCAAGCTTCCATGGTTGGTGAAACGACTATGCTGGAGCCGGTGAAGCGCCCGCTACCCAGTGCACATCCTTCACGGTTGCCTGAGGCCACGGTGGCCATCGAGCCTATGGAGCATGTCGGCGCTCCGCTTGATCCGCGCTTTACGTTTGAGAATTTTGTGGTCGGCAAGCCCAATGAACTCGCGCATGCCGCTGCCCGGCGTGTGGCAGAGAACAACGCAGTTGTGCAGGGATGCAACCCACTCTTTCTGTACGGTGGCGTGGGTCTGGGAAAAACGCACCTGATGCATGCCATTGCCTGGCATATTCGTCGCACTACACCAGCACGTAAGGTGATTTACCTCTCTGCTGAAAAATTCATGTACCAGTTCATTCGTGCGCTGCGCTTTAAAGAAGCCTTCGCGTTCAAGGAGCAGTTCCGTTCTGTGGATGTGCTGATGATTGACGACGTGCAGTTCATCAGCGGCAAGGATTCAACGCAGGAAGAGTTTTTCCATACCTTCAATGCGCTTGTCGATCAGAACAAACAGCTGATTATTTCAGGCGACCGTTCACCATCCGATCTCGAAGGCATAGAGGAGCGCGTACGCTCGCGTCTGGGCTGGGGGCTGGTGGCTGATATTCACGCGACGACCTATGAACTGCGCCTTGGCATCCTCCAATCCAAGATCGAAAAAATGCCCGGTGTGCAGATTCCGCCCAAGGTACTGGAATTCCTTGCACATAAAATTTCTTCCAACGTACGCGAGCTTGAAGGTGCGCTCAACCGCGTGGTTGCTCATGCTACCTTCGTAGGTAAGTCAGTAACGCTTGAGACAACCCAAGAAGTACTTCACGATCTGTTGCGCGCCAATGATCGCCGCATCACGATTGAGGACATTCAGAAGCAGGTGTCCGGGCATTACAATATCAAGGTCTCTGACATGCACTCGGCACGGCGTGCGCGTGCGGTTGCCCGGCCGCGACAGGTGGCGATGTACCTCTCCAAGAAGCTGACTTCCAAAAGCCTGCCTGAGATTGGACGGCGCTTTGGTGGCAAGGATCACACGACTGTCATGCATGCGGTCAAGCGCGTGGAAGAACTCTGCAAGATCGACAACGATTTCGCGCAGGATGTCGATCTGCTGACAAAGATGCTGCAGAATTAATGCCGGTATCCGGAAAACAGAAATATATTTTTCTGGATTCGCACTTCTGGCTTTTAATTTCCGGTTGGCGTCGTCGCGGTCTTGCCGCTTTACTTGGCATATGCGCTGCTGCTGCGCTTCCTCCGTTTTATATTCTACCATTGCTGATTCCTGCTTTTGCAGGACTATTTCTGCTGGTGCAACATGCTGCAAACCGCAGACAGGCGTTTTTTGATGGCTGGTGGTGGGGTCTGGGGCATTTCACTGTAGGGCTTTACTGGATTTGCATCTCCTTATGGGTTGAGCCGGAGAAGTTTGCATGGCTCACGCCATTTGCCTTGTTCGGCGTGCCCTCAGTGCTGGCTATATATATAGGATTGGTGACCTTAGCGCTTAAAAGTTGTGGGTCGCGAGTCGCGAGTTGCGGGCAGCGGGCAGTGTTGTTTGCCCTATTCTGGGTCAGTGCCGAATACCTGCGCGCGCATTTGTTTACGGGGTTTCCGTGGAACCTCATAGGCTATGTCTGGACCGTGTCAGCCGCTACATTACAGCTTGCTTCGGTCGCCGGCATTTATGGGCTGGGCTGGATAACGGTGCTGGCAGCGACTATGCCCGCTCTGTTTTTGTTAGAAAATGGGAAGGCATCTGCAAAATTACTTAATATCTGCACAGCGCTTTTGCTTTTGAGTGTTGAGCTATTTGGTGTGGTGAGGCTTGAAAGCCATCCGACGCATTATACAGATGTCAAAGTTCGCATCATACAGGCCAATATTCCGCAAAGCCTGAAATGGGAGCCTCAGGCAGCGCTCAAGGGCCTTCGGGAACATATCCGGCTGACGCAATCGACTGGCCTTGATTCGGTGAAACTTGTGTTGTGGCCTGAGACGGCGGTTCCCTATTATGTGATGTCCGACAGCCACCTCACACAGGACTTAGGCGGCATTCTGCCTCAGGATGCACTGCTTATCACCGGCGGCCTGCGCGGTCATAGCTATAGCTTTAGCTATAACGATGGCCGTGTGGAAGCTTGGAATAGTGTGTTTGCCATTGATAAAAACGGAAAAGTCATAGCCGAATATGACAAGCATCACCTGGTGCCGTTTGGTGAATATATTCCGCTTCGGAACATCCTTCCGGTGGAAGCAGTCGCGGCGAATATGGGAGATTTTTCACGTGGAGTAGGTCCGCGTACACTTGCAATAAATCCTTATCCATCGTTCAGCCCCTTGGTGTGTTACGAGGCGATATTCCCCGATGAGGCCACCGATGGCACTGAGCGGGCACGCTGGTTATTCAGTTTGACGGATGATGCCTGGTTTGGCGTGAGTTCAGGGCCCTATCAGGACTTCCAGATGGCGCGCGTGCGTGCAGTAGAGCAGGGGCTGCCACTGCTGCGGGCTGCCAATACCGGAATATCGGGTGTTATCGATGCTTACGGCAGAATAGAGGCGTACCTGCCTCTTGAAAAACAGGGCGTGTTGGACCTGTATCTGCCTGAATGGGAGGCTCAGAGGACTATTTATATCCGATTCCCGCTTGCCTCTATTTTGTTTCTTGTCGGAATCAATATCGGTTTTTTATACATATCGTCTAATAAAGCTGGCGCGATTTTATAACTATTCTATATAGTAAATCGTACCATAGTGGTACTGTACCAAAAACGAGCTATATTAATGAATATTAAAATCCTCTTGATCGTTTAACCCATTTGTATTAAGCACCAACCGTATTTCTTTGAAAGCTAATGTAATATGCCCCATCCAGTCGATGTCCATGTAGGAAAACGCCTTCGTTTACGCCGTACTATTCTTGGCCTCAGCCAGGAAGCAATAGGAAAGGCGATTGGTGTGACCTTCCAGCAGGTTCAGAAATATGAACGCGGTGTAAACCGCATGGGGTCCAGCCGTCTCTATGAATTTTCCAAGATTCTCACCGTTCCTGTGTCTTATTTCTTTGAGGAAATGGAGAAAGGGCACTCCCATCCACCCCATGCTGGTGTCGCAGAGGATGCGCCGGGCTTTGAGCATGAAAGAATGGCAAGCCGCGAAACGCTCGAAATGATGCGCGCTTATTATCGCATAAGCGATCCCCATGTGCGCAAGCGAGTCTTTGAACTCATTAAATCCGTAGCCGATGACAAAGCGGTAGAATCAGAGAACACCTGAGGCGGGGTGTTGTGCACGTTTGGGCCAGGTGTGCCGGGTGCAATATTCCTTGACCTTGTTATAAATTCTCCTACATTCCGGGTTCAAGCGTGGGGATTTGGTTCACTTGCCGCCACGAAGGCTCTTGCGATAAGGGCTTTCAAAAAGGTCTAAGTGATGGCTTTAATCAGGCGTCATGATTTGTGCCATCTCCCCTGAAGTGTAGTTGCAAACCCGGAGGAGATGCCTGTGTCGCAGATTAATGGCCATGACCGCAAACATTATTTATTCACCAGCGAATCCGTATCGGAGGGACACCCGGATAAGGTGTGTGACCAGATTTCCGATGCCGTTGTGGATGCATTTCTCAAAGTGAACCCCGAGGCGCGCGTGGCCTGCGAAACACTGGCCACCACCAACCGTGTTGTTGTTGCTGGTGAAGTGCGTGGTGCGGACTCCATTACCTACGATACCGTAACGCAGATCGCCCGCGATCAGATAAAGCGCATTGGATACCAGCAGGATGGCTTCCATTGGGAAGATGCTGCTATTGAGGTATTGCTGCACCAGCAGTCTGCCGACATTGCCATGGGCGTGGATGCCAGCGGCGATAAGGACGAAGGCGCTGGCGATCAGGGCATTATGTTCGGCTTTGCCTGCAACGAAACAGAAGAGCTGATGCCCGCTCCGATTTGTTTTGCGCACAAGATGCTCCGGCTGATGGCTGAGGCGCGCCATGCCGGCAAAGAGAAAAACCTCCGCCCTGATGCAAAGAGCCAGGTGACACTGGTCTATGAGCATGGCAAGCCGGTGCGCGCTGCTTCCGTTGTCGTCTCTACTCAGCATGCGGCAGGTCTGACACAACAGGATGTGCGTGAGATAGTCCGGCCTTATGCGCTCAAGGTTCTGCCTGAGGGGTGGATGTGCGACGAAAAGAATTTTTACGTCAATCCCACCGGCCAGTTCATCATTGGCGGGCCAGACGGCGATGCAGGCCTGACAGGTCGCAAGATCATTGTGGATACGTACGGTGGCGCGGCCCCGCATGGTGGCGGTGCATTTTCAGGCAAAGACCCGACCAAGGTCGACAGATCAGCTGCCTATGCTGCGCGTTACCTTGCCAAGAACGTGGTTGCCGCTGGTCTTGCCGATCGCTGCACCATTCAGGTTTCATATGCTATCGGTGTATCGCGTCCTATTTCTTTCTATGTGAATGCGCCGGATTGCAAGGTGGACGAGGAGCGGCTTGAGAAAGTGCTTCAGGAGCTGATGGATCTTTCGCCGCGCGGCATTCGCAAGCACCTGAACCTCAATCGTCCCATTTATACACGCACGGCTGCATACGGCCATTTCGGGCGTACACCGGAGAAAGACGGTGGGTTCAGCTGGGAAAAGACCGATCTGGTGGAAGAATTGCGCCGGCATTTTAATGTGGGCAAAGTCGCAGAGCCCAAATTAGCGACGGCATAAGAAGTGCCGGACGCTGTCGTTTTATCCCAGCGTCATGCGACATTAATTCACCGCACATGGGTTGCAATTTTTGCGCTTGTGGTTCTGGACGGCGTCTGGATGCACAAGTTTGGCATCCAGCTGGCGCATAAGACCCTCATAGTAGTGCCGTTCACTGCCGTGTTATTGTTTGCCGTTTCGCTTTTCTACCGCACCGTGCGCCGTGAGGGTGGGCTCTGGCTTGCGGCGCAAGTTGCCAACCAGCTGGTAGTGGGTACGTTAGGGATTGCGGTGCTCAGCTACTTAGGCGCAAGGCTTGCTTATCCGTTACATGACGAACAATTTATCGCTGCGGACAGATTCCTTGGGATAGACTGGCAATCCTATATCGGCTGGATGGATCACCATCCACTGATCTCGCATATTCTTGCCTTAAGCTACATGTCAACGGACCCGGAGGTGATGGTGTTCCTCATGCTGCTTTGTTTCTGCAAACAGCATGTGCCTCTGCACCGCTTCGTGTTACAATTCCTTATGGGTGCGTTCGTAACGGTTGTGATTGCAACGCTATGGCCGTCACTTGGGCCGTATGTGTATGGCAATACCGATCCCGCTTCCTATCCAAACCTCGGCATTGCCGGGATAGTCGAATACAAGTTCGATGAGCTGGCCATGCGCAGCCATACGATGCGTATTCTGCCCGAAGCCTTTCAGGGGATTGTCGCTTTTCCCTCCTTTCACAGCACCATTGCGGTGATTATTATCTATGCTTCGCGCGTCCTGCCCTGGCCGGCAGTGCGGTTTTTTGTCATCGTACTCAATGTTCTGATGATGGTGTCCACTCCTGCTTCGGGTGGCCATTACCCGGTGGATACACTCGCTGGCATCCTCATTGGCTTTGCAGTGATTGCATGGTTCGCGAGGGTATTGCCTGAGGAAAATGGTCGGAGTGGCAGGATTTGAACCTGCGACCCCTGCGTCCCGAACGCAGTGCTCTACCAGACTGAGCCACACTCCGATTTCCTGCATTTTAGCTCTGGCCTGGCGGCTTTGCGCATAATACAGAAGCAAGCGTCAATACGCTCTCTGGGTACAAAAATCAATGGTTTCCAGCAGGGCATCTTTCTCGGCGCTGCGCGGAAAATTGCCAAGCTGTGCACGCGCGGACTCGCAATAGGTTTCAGCGAGCGCAATCGATGAGTCAATAGACTGATATTTATTTATAATTTCAATTGCGCGTTCCAGATCGCCTGCCTGCATTTCCTGATCTTCGATTGTGCGTTTCCAGAATACCCGTTCCTCCTTATCGCTACGCGCATAGGCAAGTATGACGGGTAGCGTTACTTTACCTTCGCGGAAGTCATCGCCCACTTCCTTACCGAGCGTTGCCTGCGAGGCGGAATAATCCAACGCATCGTCCATGATCTGAAAGGCGATGCCCAGGGAAAGCCCTGCCTGTCTTAAGGCTTCTTCTCTGTCTGTTTTGTCGGATACCACTGCGCCCAGCTCGCACGCGGCTGAGAAAAGCGCCGCGGTCTTTGCCGTTATCACTTCCAGATACTGTTCCTGTGTCGTCTCAGGGTTATTGGCGGTGGAAAGCTGCAGCACTTCGCCTTGTGCGATGATGGCGGAAGTATCGGAAAGGATTTTTAGCACTTTGAGCGAGCCGTCGCTAACCATAAGCTGAAAAGCGCGGCTTAAGAGGAAATCACCGACTAGGACGCTCGCCTTATTACCCCAGATATCATTAGCCGTGGCGTTACCGCGCCGCAGCGCTGACTCGTCCACCACATCGTCATGCAGGAGCGTTGCCGTGTGAATGAACTCGACGCAGGCGGCAAGATGAATGTGCCGCGCACCGCTATAGCCGCAGAGTTTGGCGCAGAGCAGTGTAAGCGCAGGGCGCAGGCGTTTGCCGCCCGCAGCGATGATATGGCGCGCAAGTTTGGGAATAAGTGGCACGCCGGAATCGATGTGTGAAAGTATTACCTGATCGACACGCGCCAGATCTTCGCGTACGAGGGACTGGAGTCCGGCGAGGGTAGGGCTTGTATTATGAGGCTTAGGTTGAAGCATGTGCCAGAAGTGCATTAGAGGGTGATTTGCGCCCAGTTATACAGGGCACATGGCACAAAGCACAAGGCACTTTACGCAGTAATGCTGTGCGCTTCACCCGCTGCTTCTTCCAGCGGTTTTACGGAGAAGTCGCGGGTCACCTGGAAGGTAAGAGACCCTTTAAAGCCCGTGAGCTCTGCTGCGCCAGCATAAATATCTGCGATTTCCTTCTGATCGGAAAGCGGAAAGGCGTGGTGGCTGCGAATGACGAGATCGAAGGCAGTTGTCTGCTCTTTCTTGCGCACCAGCCCGTCCATCTGCAATGGCCCGATTTCGGAGAGATCCACTTCCACCACAAAACGTGTATCGGCAGTGCTGTTTTTGGACGATGCGCGCTCTTTTTTAGGTGCATCGCGCTTAACATATACACGCGCCTGCTGCAGGGCCTCCTGATACACGAAGGGCAGAAAGAGTGTTTGCCAGCCCGCTGTCTGTCTTTGCGGTGCTGCGGTGAATGAGCTGCTGAGGTTGGCCACCTCGGCAGAGAATTTTTCTATCAGATCCGCCCGGCCGTTCTGATGCAGAATATCAACTGTATCATCGCCTAAGAGCTTGCGGGTATTGCCTTGAAGAAGTGTTGCGATGAACGCTGTGCTGCTGCTTGCGAAATCAGGACCGACTTGTGGTAGGCGGGCCAGCAGGGCGTTAGCAGCCGTGGGGCTGGAATTGTCTACCAGGGTCACAATGTCCTTAAGCGACTGCCAGGAGGAGGCAAGCTCAGTGAGCGTTGCAGGCAGAGGGTTTGCCGTTTGTGCAGGTGTGGTGGGAGGTTGCAACTCAAGCAGGACGGATGTGCCGGAGCTGAATACCGAGAGTCCGGGCAGAGCAGGGGCCTGCACGGTTACGTTGCCAAGCGCAGTTTGTAAGGTAATCGTGCCATTTTCATCCGTGCTTACAATTTGTGCAGGTATGGTGTTTGCAGCGGGAGCAGAGGTAGCAGGTGTGGCAGAGGCGGGCGCTTCAGCCGGAGGCGAAGTGATGGGCGTGGCCTGCGCGGGTGATGCAGGTGCAGGTGTGGCGGATTGCTTTGTATAGACGCTGTACAGCGTGGACACGGATGGGGAAGGCGAAGTGGATGATGTTGGTAGCGCCTGTTGCTGTGGTTGAGATTGTGGAGATGCGGCTTGCCCCGGAGTTGTCCGCGGTGCCTGCACCTGAGCTGTTTGGGTGACCACTGTTGCTACCGGAAGTTCTGTCTCAATCGGTGCTGCGGAAGCGGGCACGCTTGCGGGGGTTGCCACAGTTGGCTGTTGCGGAGCGACAGGCTGTGGCGCAACGGGCTGTGGGCTTTGTGCCACCTGTTCTGGCTGTGCAGCGACTGCGACCGAGCTTGATACAGTGGGGGAAGATTCTGGTGGTGCGACAGCCTGTGTCTGAGGTGAATCCTGAGGGGATGACTGCGTTGGTATCTGGGGTGACAGACGGACTACGACTGTATTGCCTGCTGAAAGCGTTGCAGCAGTGGATTGCTGTGGGGGTGGTGGTGCAGAGACGACAACGGCACGCACCGAGGCAGCAGTATTGGCAGTTGCAGGCGGCGCTGCTGCAGGTGTTTCCGGTGTCTGGGTAAGCAGCGTTGGGCTCACGCTGTCTGCAGTTTCCGGCTCAGGAGTTGAAAATTGCGAAAAAGGCTCACCGTTAACGGTAATAATGCGTGCGTTGGTATTTCCAGCCGCATTTTGGCCGATGCGGATGGTCACGTCACTGTTATAAGTAAGCGGCGTGCTGCTTTGCAGTGTGAAAGTTCCTTGCGCGCTTTTCAGCAGGTAATTCCCAAGCGTGTCCTTGCCCGCTATCGTTCCAGAGACAAGCGTCCCCGGAGGCAGGCTTGGCTGTGGCGGGTTTTGCTGCGTCTGCCCTCCGGCGGCGGCAACCGTCTGAATCTGTGTGGGAGGTATAATGGTGACGTCGGCCATAAAATTTAGAGTGTAGGGGTTGGAAAATAGAGATTAGAAGATTTATCCAATCTCTATTCTCTGGTCTCCAGTCTACTTCTGCATCAGTTTAATGGCAATGGTAGCGGCATCCGTGGCGGCTGTACAGTGCGGTGCACGGTCGATGAGCGATGCCTGATGGCGGATGGAGTCCTTCACTTTGCCGTCTTTGCGTATGACGCCCAGGCAGGGTGGGGACATACTCAGGAAATTGATGCAGGCCTTGTTCAGCGAGGCGTAGGTTTTCTGGCCTTCCTTGAGTGTGGCAGACTGGTTGATGGCGATACGGATATCCATACCCGGTTCGGCTGAGAGGCATAATTTGATAAATGCATAGGCATCGGTAAGTGAGGTGGGCTCGTCTGTTACTACTACGATGCAGCAGGATGCCACTGCCGCCAGCGTCCGCACATGCTCCTCCACGCCTGCGCCGAGGTCAATAAGGATAAAATCATACGAAGCGGTGAGCGCAGCCAGCTGTTCTTTCAGCGCCGTAAGTTTTGCTGCAGGCAGGGATGCGAGATTGCCAGAGCCGGAACGTCCCGCGATGATGTCGAAATTCGGAACGAAAGGCATGATAATGTCTTTGAGCGTGGCGTTCGAGTAAAACACTTTGCTTAAGTCATCCTTCGGAGTCAGGCCAAGCTGCACGTCCACATTAGCAAGGCCAATGTCACCATCGAACAACAACACTTTGCGTCCTGTCCGCGCAATCAGGTGCGCAAGTGTAATGGCAAGCCAGGTTTTCCCCACGCCGCCCTTGCCTGATGCAATCGCGATAATTTGACCTGACGGTTTATTCATATCCACTCACAGTCATGGAGGAGTTCTATACGACGACCCTGGCGAGAGCCGAGGGGGAGCGGAGCGGGGGCGGGACGCCCCCTTAAAGAATGGATATTCTTCATATCACCGCTTTCTGGGGGCTTAAGTAGCGCAGCAGCAGTTCAGTAAGCGTGACAGGGGTAAGCTGTGTGAATTCACCGATGATGCGGGAAGAATTGCTCGCATGGCAGAACGCAAACCTGCCACTCATTGCTGCTGTGAGCACGCTGCCATAGCGCCGAGCTGCATCAATGCGGGTGAGCAGCACGCGGCGCACGCCAAGTGGTGCAAAGGCGCGTGCCATGTCTTCGGCTTCGGCAGAATCGGAACCCGCGGCGGATACCAGCACGGGCTCAATGCTGCGATCGAGCTTGATATATTCGGTCAGCTCGCGCAGGTCGGCAGAATTGAACGGATTGACACCACCAGTATCAATGAGAATGCGGTGATGCGGTGCATATTCTTTCAGCAACCGCCACAATTCGCCGCGATTGTCCGCGACGTGCAGCTCCAGGCCCAGTATGGCCGTGAAGGCGGAAAGCTGTTCGACTCCGCCAGCGCGTTTGTTGTCAGTCGTGATAATGACTGGCTTTTTTTTCTCCATCACAGCTTGCGAGGCCATTTTGGCGACCGTCATCGTCTTGCCTGTTCCCGGCGGGCCCACAAGCATAATCGTGAAGCTCTCCTGATCCAGCGGCAGTGGAGCATACTGGAAACAGGCAGCCATCAGGCGTGTGAAGTCGGTATGCAGATCCTTGCCCTGAAGGTTCAGGTGATGGGCAATCTCAATGAGCTTATTGCTTACCTGTTCGGGTGCGCCGTGGAAGCGCAGCACATCCTTGATACGCTCGAGCACCGGCTCTTGCGTGAGCGAGGCATGCAGCGCCGTCTCCGCTTCCTGTTTTGGAAAGTCCTGCTCCATCTGTTCAGCGGCGGCGGTGACGACGACGCCTTTGCCGTTTTCCGCCCGGTGACTTGCGATAATGACAGCCTCACGTCCCAACGCTTCGCGGATCATCCGCATCGCGTGGCTCATATCAGGTGCGTTGAAGGTTCTGAGTCTCATATAGTACTATAGCTGCCCCAGCGTTTTGATTTTCGCGCGCGGGTGGATTTCGTTCTGTGAGAGTACGACGGTGGCGGGGCGGAAGCGTTCAATGATGGAGCGCACGTAGGGCCTGATGGAGGGACTCGTGAGCAGCACCGGCATTTCGCCCTGCACGCCGAACTGGTCGTAGCGCTTGCGTACTACGCCGATAAATTCCTGAATCTTGCTTGGCGCCAGGCTCAACATGCGATCTTCAGCGCCGCTTGCACCAGACAGCGCCTCGGAGAAGGTCTGTTCCCATGCCGGCGAAAGCGCAACAATCGGCACGTAACCATCCTCAACTGTATTGGCGTAGCTAATCTGGCGCGCGAGGCGCACGCGCACATGTTCGGTAATCAACGTTACGTTCTGGGTTGCACGCGAGCCTTCGGCAATTGCTTCAATGATAGTGGGCAGGTCGCGGATGCTGACATGCTCGGCAAGCAGGCTTTGCAGCACACGCTGTACACCGCTGATCGTTATCTGCGTCGGGATGACCTCGCTCACCAGCTTCTGCTGTGCTTTGGGCAGTTCATCGATAAGTTTCTGCGTCTCCACGTAAGAGAGCATTTCCGGCATGTTGTCTTTGACGATTTCGGTTAAGTGCGTGGTGACGACGGTCGGCGGATCGACGACGGTGTAGTTCTTGAACAACGCCTCTTCGCGGTAGGTGTCGGCAATCCACATGGCAGGCAGGCCGAAAGTAGGCTCCGTCGTCTCCTCGCCGGGAAGGCCGATCTTGGCGCCAGTGGGATTCATCACGAGCAGCATGTCGGACTTCACTTCGCCGCGTCCGAGCTCGACCTCTTTCACCTTCACCACATAGGTATTGGGCGGTAGTTGCATATTATCCTGTATGCGTACGGGTGGGATGATGAAGCCGAGGTCGCGTGCCATCTGCTTGCGCAAAGCTTTAATCTGCTCGGTCAGACGGTGCCCTTTCTGGTAATTAATCAGTGGCAGCAGGCCGTAGCCGAGTTCGAGTCGTAGCACATCGATATGCAATGAATCAGCAACTGGTTCTTCCGGGGCTTTCGCTTCGGAAGGTGCGCCAGGTGCACCGGGCACTCCGGGTTTGGCAGCCTGGCCTCCTGGTGCTGCGGCCGCTTCTTTATCCAATGACTGCATCATGCGCCACGCGACATAACCGGTGATGGCGGAGAGGGTGAGGAACGGAAATGCAGGCAGGCCGGGCATGACACCCATGAAGAACAGCAGGCCACTCGTGATGCCGATGGCCGAAGGAGAACGTGTAAGCTGGTTTAAGACAGCCTTTTCTGCTGAGCCGCCGACACCGGCTTTGGTGACGAGCAGACCTGCCGCAGTGGAAACAATGAGAGCAGGAATCTGGCTTACCAGCCCGTCACCGATGGTGAGCACCGTATAGGTCTGGAGCGCCTGACTGAAGCTCAAATCCTTCTGCACCGTACCGATGATGATGCCACCGATGAAGTTGATGAAAGTAATGAGCAGTCCTGCGATAGCATCGCCACGTACGAATTTGCTGGCACCGTCCATTGCACCGTAGAACGAACTTTCGTCTTCAAGCTCCTTGCGTCGCAGTTTGGCAGTTTTCTCGTCGACGAGACCGGCTGATAAGTCAGCGTCGATCGCCATCTGTTTGCCGGGCATGGCGTCCAAGCTAAAGCGTGCGGAGACTTCGGCAATACGCCCCGAACCTTTGGTGATAACCACAAAGTTGATGATGGTGAGGATGGCGAAGATAATACCGCCGATCAACACCGAGCCTGCCATGACCATAGAGCCAAAGGCCTGAATAACGTGGCCGGCGGCGTCTGTCCCTAAATGTCCGCGTGAAAGGATAAGGCGCACCGATGCGATGTTAAGTGAGAGGCGTAACATGGTGGCGATGAGCAGGATGGTGGGGAATGAGCTTAGGTTGAGCGGTTTATCGATAAACAGCACCGTCATCAGGATCAGCACAGAGATAGTGATGGAGACAGAGAGGAGCAGGTCGAGCAGCTGCTTGGGGATGGGCACGAGCAGCACCATGAGGATGGCCATAATGCCGAGTGCAAAGAAGATATCGCTTCGCCGCATCACGGCCCTGGCACCCCACTGCAGGGTTGGCATGTTCATGCCTATCGGTTGTTCGGCAGCCATAATGTCATTTGTATGTTGTCTGGTTTCCGTCGCCCGTTTTCCGTGGTCCTGAGTGCGGATAACGGATTACTGATCACGCTCTTTTTTCTTCCGCGCTCAAAAGCCCCTCGTCTCCATACTGCTTAAGCTTGTTGCGAAGTGTACGGATGGAGATACCCAGGATGTTGGCCGCATGTGTACGGTTTCCCAAGCAGTAATTCAGCGTATCAAGAATGAGATCACGCTCAACGCTCTCCACCGTACGTCCCACAAGTTCATTTTTACCAGACGGCCCTGGAGTGCTGGCGGCACCGGCAGCAGGACCCTCGGCAGGCATATTCGGCAGCGTAATGGCTTCAGGGGAAATCTCATCACCTGTGGCCAGCAATACTGCGCGGTGCATGATATTTTCAAGTTCACGCACGTTGCCGGGCCAGCTATAACGCATGAGTTTTTCAAGTCCCACCGTACTGAGCTTGCGCTGAGGCATGCCGTTTGCCTTCGCATATTTTTCGATGAAATAGGCACCAATAGGTGCAATATCCTCTTTGCGATCGCGAAGGGGAGGCAGGTGAATGTTGATGACATTGAGCCTGAAGTATAAGTCTTCGCGGAAGGTGCCTTTCCTGGCTTCCTGCTGCAGATCGCGGTTGGATGTGGCAACAATACGCAGATTTACCTTCACCGGCCGGGTGCCACCTACACGGTCAATCTCGTGTTCCTGAATAGCGCGCAGCAGCTTGGCCTGCAGTCGAATATCCATCTCGCTGATCTCATCGAGCAGTAACGTGCCGTTATTTGCCTCTTCGAACTTGCCAATACGCCGTGCCACTGCGCCTGTGAATGCGCCCTTTTCATGCCCGAATAATTCAGATTCAAGGAGCGCCTCGGGGATGGCTGCACAATTGACGGAAATGAAGCTGTTGCCTGCGCGTTTGCTTTTGCGGTGTATATAGCGTGCGATGATTTCCTTGCCGGTGCCGGACTCGCCTGTGATCAGAATATTGGCCTCCGATCCTGCCACCTGCTCGGAGAGATCCAGGATACGCTTCATTGCCGCAGAGGCGTGGATGACGGCGTGTGACTCCTCAGTAATCGCCTCAAGCACTGCCGCAATCAGTTCTTCATCCGGGGGCAGGGGTATATATTCTTTTGCACCAGCCCGGATGGCTTTGACTGCTGTAGCGCTGTCGGACTGAACGCCGCAGGCAATCACGGGGACGGTAATACGTTCAGACTCAAGCATCGTGATCAGTTTGGCGATGTCGGCTTTCGCCTCGATCATCACGAGATCCGCGCCCTGGCCATTCCTGAGTGCAGTGAGCGCTGCATCGATATTTGCAGCCTGCGTAACTTTAGCGCCGCGTCCGCGCGCTATTTTGGTAGCGGCCCCTATCTGGCCTTCAAGCTCTCCTATTATCAGCAGTCGCATTATGGTTTTTCCGCCTTGATGATTTCGGTCATGGTGACACCGATACGGTCTTCCACTACCACCACTTCGCCGCGTGCGATGAGACGGTTGTTGACGTAGATGTCGATGGGTTCACCCACTTTACGTTCAAGTTCGACGACTGCGCCGCGCCCGAGCTTCAGGAGCTGGCTGACCATCATGGAGGTTTTGCCAAGCACCACTGAGAGCTGTACGGGAATATCGTACACCGCCTCCAGCGTAACATTGCCTGATTCGTCGCTTGCGAGCGCTCCTGCTATATCCGGATTGTCGGCCATGAGTTTTCTCCTAAGAATTAATATTTGTTTTCATGATAATACTTTCAATGGCGTTCCACAGCGATTCCATGTTGCGTTCGCCAAAGCCATTTCCCCACTCCACGCGGCAGTCCTGATCCATCAAGGCAGAGCTCTCCTCAACCACCAGTTCTCCTGCAAAGCCATGCAGCATTGGTTTCAGCATATCGATTCGTTGCTTCAGTCCGGCCGCAAGTGCGCTGGAAACAGTGACGGTCACCTTCGACTCGTCTGCGATAAGCGCAAGACATTCGTGTAACAGCGATTCCACGGCAGCATGTGGCTCACGCTTAAGCGCCTCTCCCGCCACTTTGCGGGCACTTGCTATCACGAGCCTTCCCATCAGGGCTTCGCGCTCTTTCATCGCTTCTGCGTGTGTTTCTGCGGCAATGGTGATGCGGTTGGCAATGATCTCAAGCAGGTTCTTGATTGCGTCTTCACGGGCTGCCGCTTCTTTTTCAAATTTCCCCTGCGCTGCCGCGTAGCCTTCACGGTAGCCTTGCGACTGCGCCTCGCCTCTTGCGGCTTGCAGATCCTTCTCGGTGATAGCAGGCAGCTGAAGCGGAAGCGGGAGAGGCGTCACTGGTGCCACTGGCTCTGCTTTATGCAGTGCTTCAGGTGGAATAACGGGCGTTTTTTCTTCCTTTGCATCAAAGGCAATGAACTTAAAACGCTGCAGCTGTGAGGTCGTTTCTCTCGTAGCGCCCATGTCAATATACCATCTGATCTG
>Ga0206875_1071_pt1 | contig 25609 bp, 24 predicted proteins | sample Alteio_BWOrgCont_9_FD_152616 | JGI IMG/M metagenome (GOLD analysis project Ga0206875, IMG submission 152616) | Enriched cells from forest soil in Barre Woods Harvard Forest LTER site, Petersham, Massachusetts, United States -... | ecosystem: Environmental > Terrestrial > Soil > Temperate forest > O... | reverse complement strand
TATTCTCAACCGGCAGCATTGATTCATTGATATTTTTTTACCAAAGCCGTTCGAATGCAGGCTTCAAAATAAATGCACAACCTACAGCGCTTACCGGCTATTATAAATTCACCAATGTGGAAGGCGACTCGGCCATATTTGGTGTTACACTTACCAAATGGAACAAGGAAAAGAAACAGCGCGATACTTGTGTGAACACTACTTTTATTGTCGGGCACAATTCACCACAATATATACCTTTTGTTATACCGCTTACCTACCACGTTACCAGCGAAGTGCCCGATACTGCCCTTATAGTTATAGGTATACAGGCAGGCCAGGGCAAAACAGCGCATGTGGGTACAACCTTATTTATTGATGATATTGGTTTTAGTGGTAAAATGCCAATGAAGAGGCCTTAGAATTATTTCGGCCTGTGTTTTTCCCGGTATAATATAAAGTCGACAAACTGGTGATGCAAATACCTGCAGGCTTCATCTTCCGAATAAAATGTCTTCTCATTTATTCTTGCTCCGCTGCCATTCAGATAGAACACAATCCACTTCTCGTAGAAGTTATACATTATCATCCTGTCGGGGTCAAGTACGTTGTAGAGCGAATATTCTTTTGGCAATATCTTTAATGTATCCAGTAACTTCTTTAAATCTTCTCTATTCATAATTTTATATCTACACCTTTTTAATGCTCAACACAATAATATACTCCCCCACCCTGCTTTGGCCCTGGCCGTTATCATCCCAGTTGCCGCGTGCCATAAAAATAACTTTTGCCTGCACCGATTGCCCCACCCATTTCTCCAACTCATCTTTACCAAATTTGGCTTTATAGGTTTTAATAAAATACTTTTTATCACCCGATTGAAAAAAGTAATCATATACACCTTCAATGGGTTTATTATCCTTGCCATGCGAAAAAGCCTCCTTCACCACTTTACCCATCATTACGGCAGTATCGCCCTGCGTACCTTTTTTGGCAAAAGCATTACTGCTTATTCCAAAACCTAAAAGAGCAATTAACATTACAAGTGTTTTCATTATTTAGGGAATCTGTACCGTCTATCAAAGATATTCAAAAGCAACACCAGTTTACTTAGTTTATCTCCGTAGCAGCCGGCATTATTTATAAAATTCTGATCAATGGTAGCTCCGTATGATATTCCGTTATTCAAATTAGTTACCATTACTACATAGTTTGACTGGCTAATACCTCCCTGGTATTTCTTAAGACATTCTTTTAATTCGTTTACAAAGGCATGCGTAATTATAGCCTTCACCATATCTACCGAAGCCGTATCCGCAGCAAAAGAAGAAGTGCCTTTATTGTTTGGTGTTATCCAATAGAACAATGCATTACCTTTCTCTATATCAACTGTTATACCTCTGTCCTTATGCCCGTTATACTGTTCTATAAAGTGTACCTGAATATTTTTATTTGCATCTCCAATATGGAAAGTTACTTTGCCTGAATCTTGTTGGGCGCACAGCAAGGAGCAGTTAAAAAGCAGAGTCAGAAAAGATATTAGCGCTCTCACATTAATACAGGTGTTTACTTTATAAAGATAAAAAAAGTCCCGCACTTCTGCGAGACTTTTCTATTATTATCTGTGGCCTCGTCCGCCACCACCGCCTCCATCCATTGATCTGGCAGGCGCAGGTGCTTGCCTTTGCGGAGCCTGCCTCTGTGGTTCCTGGCGCTGAGGAGCCTGTTGCCTCTGAGGTTCCTGTCGTTGTGGCTCAGTATGTTGCGGAGCCTGGTAATTATTGACAGGCGCCCTGTAATAATCGGTACGTTTCGGCACCTGGTTTATTTCTACGTGCTGCGCAGGTGCAGGCCTTGAATTATCCTTATTGTTCTGGGTAACTTCGGGCTTGTAAATATGCAGGTGCTGGTTATCAAACCGTTGTGCAGGCTTAACTGTAGGATGCACTTCAATCCGTTTTACGGTTGCGTGAGTAATGGCAGCTACATCTTCCCTGCGCGGGCCGGCAGCGTAAGTAACCTTATGTCTGTCATCGTAGTGCGTAATACCCACCACAGTAGAGTGTGCATATAAATAATCGCAATGTTTGCGTGGCAAATAATACCTGTAAATATGTCGATCAGTAATATACCTGTCGCCACAGAATACCCACCATGCCGAAGGAATACCATAATCTCCGTAATAGCCTACACTTATATTCATACCCCATCCGAGAGGAGCCCATCCGTAGTATCCGTCGCAATGCCTCCAACAAACCCATGCAGGGCCCCAGTAGGTATCAGGTATCCAAAACCAGCCATAATTAGCATCGTACTGCCAACGGCCATAGTGGAACGGTGCCCATCCCCATGAATAATCGGATACCCATGTCCAGCCATACTCGGTATATACCCAGTGGCCATTAGTGGAGTATGGAGTAAAGCCCGGAACAGCGCTCGGTATCCATACATAGCCATAAGTTGCCATATTTACCCATTGGCCATAAGGAGAAAGCTGGTCGTAAAAAACCTGGGTAGATACAGGAGCCTGATCGGGCGGAACCACTTGTTGTGCTTCTGCCGAATCTAATTGGGCATCTTCGGCAGATATTACAGTATCGCCCGGATCAGCAGGTTGCATACTATTATCGTACTGTGCAAATGATGCAAATGGCAACGCGCATATCAGCGCACCAATTACTGCATATTTTTTGAGGTTTGTTTTCATATTGCGGGTTTTAAATTTAATTCTTGTCTGCTTAATTTCTAATCCAAAGTTAAAAGAATTACATGAATTGTTTATGAAGGAACACTTTGGCAATCATTACGTAATATTTTATTTTTGTTAATTAGTGTTAATTATCGATATTCGTAATGTTCACATCAAAGCTAACCTTTAATTTCAGCCCACATAACTCTTTTAAGTATGACCCTGGAAAAATCAACCCGTATAACATCTATTGACTTTTTACGCGGACTTATAATGGTTATTATGGCGCTAGACCATTCGCGCGATTTTTTACACTTCGATGCCTGGGTGCATGTTCCAACCGATCTGCTTTACACTACCCCTATTCTTTTCCTTACCCGCTGGATAACACATTACTGCGCACCTATTTTCATCCTCCTGGCAGGGCTTTCGGCACATTTATACGGGCAAAAAACGGGCAATAATCTTACTCGCTTTTTAATAAGCCGTGGTTTATGGTTAATCCTGTTAGAATTTACCCTGTTTAAATATGGCTGGACCGGTACGTTATTTACACTGAACTTTACAGCCCTGGTTATATGGGCGATAGGTGCAAGTATGATATTCCTCGCTGTATGGCATAAGCTGCCTTATTACGTTGTACTCGCAACAGGCCTGCTCATTGTGTTTCTGCACAACTTTACCGATGGCTATAACCCCGATGCAAATACCTTATGGGGACAGATTTGGGCAATATTGCACGTGGTTAAGCCCCTTACACTTGGCAAGGGACAGGAGTATCAGGTACATGTATACACACTTTATACTTTACTGCCCTATTTCGGACTTATATGTTTAGGGTATTGCCTCGGTAAGCTTTACACACCTGCCTTTACTGCCGAAAAGAGAAAGAAAACATTAATGACGCTTGGAGTTGCTTGCGTCGCTTTATTTGTGGTACTACGCTCATTTAATATTTATGGCGATGCCGCATTATGGACACCTTACAACAACTTATGGTCGGGTACTGCCAATTTTGTGTTCTCGGCTCTCTCGTTTATAAATACAACCAAGTACCCCTGCTCACTACTTTATATTTTAATGACAATCGGCCCGGGTCTTATATTTCTTTCGCTATTCGAGAATACAAATAACATTATAACACGTTTCTTTATTATATATGGTAAGGTACCTATGTTCTATTACATATTGCACCTTTACTTATTTAGGTTTATAGCAGAAGTCATAGACTGGCATAACAAAAAGCACCTTGCAACAGTTTATTTTGCATGGGCCTTTGTCGTACTTATCCTTTATTATCCTTGCTTATGGTATTCCAAGTATAAAGCTGCACATCCTGAAAAGTGGTGGCTCTCATACATTTAATTATGAATGAATACACGCGGGCTCCGTCATTGCGAGGAACGAAGCAATCTCAGTATTAAAAATGAAAAAAGTACAGTCATTACATAACAAAGAGTTTTTAGCCGAACTGACTGTTGAACCGCTTACCAAAGGCAATTGGGGTAAGTTCGAAGAACTATTTGGCGAAAAGGGCGCATGTGGCAATTGTTGGTGCATGTATTACCGCTTACCAAAGCAGGAATTTGTAGAAGGCAAAACTGATAATGGCAACAAGAACAAAAAGAAAGATTTGGTTTGGGAAGGTAAGCCTGCCGGAATACTTTGCTGCTATGAAGGCAAAGCCATTGGCTGGTGCGCATTGGCTCCGCGAAAGGATTTTGTAAAGCTGGAAAAATCACGGGTGCATAAACCCATCGACGATAAGCCTGTATGGGCTATACCTTGTTTTTTCATTCATAAAGACTTCAGGCGGATTGGAGTATCGGTTACCATGCTTAAAGGGCTTATTACTTATGCAAAAAAGAGCAAGATAAAAATACTGGAGGCCTACCCTACTATACCTACCCAGGAAAAACTACCCGATTCGTTTTTATGGATCGGCTTGTATAAATCATTCGAACGAGCAGGCTTTAAAATCGTTGACCGTACTTCGAAGAACAGGCCAATGGTGAGATACTATATTAATTAAGAACGACGAAGCCCTCATGATATCAAAAACAAATAAACGCTTCGCGAATAATTAAAAATCAAGAATGAGAACCACTAAAGTATTATTAGCTGCTATTTTCTTTTCGCTTACTTTGATTATGAAGGCTCAGACAATTGAAAGCAAGATTGCTTCTCATATGATTGAGGTAAAAAAGAATACACAAGACACCCTATTGGATTTAAATTTCCTAAAAGAAAAGGTTAAAGATAAAAGCATTGTGTTTTTAGGTGAAGCCGGGCATGGTGATGGAAAAACATTTGATGTCAAATGCCAGATAATTAAATATCTGGTAGAAAATGAGCACTATACAACCGTAGTACTTGAAGGCCTTGATTTCTTTCTTTCTCAAATTGTTTGCGGAAAACAAGGTTACGATACTGTTATTACACACGATGCCCAACTAGCAAAAGCAGACAAGGGAATACGATTAAATGATTTTCGAATGGCCTGGATACCACAATGGTCATATTCTAAACAAACCGCTATGTTGGTAAATATGGTAAAACAGGCTAAGGTTAAATGTTATGGTATGGAATCTCATACGGGGTTTTATTATTACAATGCATATTTATCTCGCTTACTTGAGGAATATTCAGATAGCACTAAACTGAATGTATTAACTAAATCGGAATGGGCTACCTTAATACGATTTGATAATCAAATTGAAGACTACAACCCATTTGCTCCTAAATTCAAAGATGATTCTATTGAACTATATAAAAAGTTATTGGGTAAAGTTTTAAGTGAGATTGAAAAAAGCAAGCCTGAATTAAATAGTAAGGGAGATATGTTAATTCAGTCCATGAAAAATGTTTTTGGAAACATAAAAGAATTTAAGGCTTACGCAGATACCACAATGGAAGGAGATATAGCTATTAACAATATACGGGATAGCGAAATGTATGCCAATCTTGCATGGTATATGCAAAGACACCCACTGGAAAAGATAATTATATGGGCGGCGAGTTTTCATGGATGTGAAGATTTAGGAAACATTAAACATCGCCTAAACGATAGTACTTATTATAAGAGGACCCATGTTATGGGTGAATACCTGAGGAAGAATTTCAACAAGAAGGTTTATAGCATTGCTTGCATTTCAAGCGAGGGGAAGGAAGGATTAAATTATGATACTGCCACCTATAATATAGACTCCATTCCGGAAAACTCATTAGAATACCAAATGGCAAAAACCAATTATTCTTATGGCTTCATCGATTTCGAATCTCTTCGAAATGACAAAGAGCTATATAACAAAAAGTTCCATTCAATGATACTGGGCTACAAAAACAAAGAAGGGCGATGGCTAAGTGCATTTGAAGGTGTGTTTTACATTAGAAAGCAAGAGAGGGCTATAGCCCAATATAAATACTAATTGCCTAACTTTACTCAGTTTTCAAAACCCCAATTATGAAAAACGTTCTAATTATAGCCTCACTCCTATTTTGCTTCACGGTAACGGCACAGAAAAAGCAACTAGAAGTTGGAGATACCGTTCCTAAATTCACCCTACAAAACCAGGATGGCAAAACCTTCAGCATGAAGGACTCGATAGGCAAAAAGATACTAGTGATATTCTTTTACCCGAAAGATGAGAGTGCCGTTTGCACCAAGGAAGCCTGTGCCTTCCGCGACAGTTCACAGGTATTTACCGATGCCGGTGCTTTGGTAATAGGCATTAACCAGGGCAGTGTTGAGAGCCATAAAAAATTCCAGACTGATTATAAATTGCCCTACCAATTACTTAGCGATCCCGAAGAGCAAGTGATTAAAGCCTTTGGCGTAAAAGGCACTATGCTTAATGACCGTGTTACCTTTGTAGTTGATAAAACCGGGCAGATTGTATTTAAGTACAATTCGCTTACCCAGGGCGTTAAACATACAACTGAAGTGTTGAAGTTTTTGAGGGAGATGAAAAAATAAAACCATTTTCTTTCATTCCCCTCTCCTTGAAAAGGAGAGGGCAGGGTGAGGTCACCTTATTATCGCAAGCTTATTCGTCGCCATTACTACACCATTAACCGACAGCGTATAATAATAAATCCCGCCAGACAAGGCAGATACGTCTTCATCTATTGTTCCATTACTTGAGGTTATATCTCCACTGCTTATAAGCTGCCCCATGGTATTATAAAGGTTTAGCATTCCTTTACTTTCATTTTGGGGTAATTGGTATGATAGGGTTATGTTTGTATTTGCTGGGTTGGGGTAAACATTTACCTGCGCAATATTTCCGCTATGCTCTACTATGCCCTCGCATATTATTATTGAGAAGATTAAATTATCAATCATCCATCCCTCTTTATTATTATTTATGGAGTCGCTTTTAAAAGTAAATTTCACTAAAACTGAGTCATTGACAGATGCCTCACATAGTATCGAAGTATGCGCATGTACCCATCCGTTTGATTTTCCAGTAAATGCCGGTATTCCACCTTCAATAGTGTCGTGAAACGGATAAAAAAATGAATATAAACTTGCAATATTCATCCATGTTGCACCATTATCAATAGACACCTCTATATATCCGCCGTCTTTAAGCGAATCTGTTTCGTATTTATGCATAAAATCTATAGTAAGCGCACCGGCCCCACCAGCTATCCATGTCTTGATTACAAAGGAAGATGTATTATTGATGGGGTATGGATTTATAGTATCAGTAACAATGGCATATGGCTTCGAATAAGCACTATTGAAAAAAGTTTTTTGCGGTTTTCCAATCTGCCATATATTATTTTTTTGAGAAGTGTCAATTTTCACATACTCCCCATTCTTTTCAAAGGAAATAGTGTCACCCATTTTCAATTGAGAATATGCATTTAATATGTAAGCGCTAAACAATATAAGAAGTAGTATTTTCTTCATGTTGTGTGGTTTACTATTCAAATATAGCAAAGAATCGGCAAAAATCCAAAACTCTCTCTACTCCTGCTTTGTCGGATTCTTTACTTCGCCCATAAACAATATGCTGCCGGTTTTGTTATCGCGTATTATGTATATAAATGGATGATCGGCTTTAAATATTTTTGGGCGGCGGGGTGGACGAGCCATTCCTAACTTAACTACAACAGCCGTAGCTGCGGAAGCCTCAGTACCATCTTCAGTAACATCAATAAATGCTTTATGTATCACTTTACTAATAAATAATTTTGTATTCCCTGTCATCCCCGAAAAATCAGCTTGGTCAGGCAAAAAAGCATCCTTCATACCCATATTTGAAAGCGTGTCACCCAAACCAAAACTCTGGGTTATTTTAAACTTAGGCAATTCAAGTTCCACCTCTTCACCTCCCAAAGAATCATTAATACTTTTATAGTAATTATAATCAAACACATGTCGCATACGTAAAGAGTCATATTCATTATTAGGTAAATAGACAAGCATGGACAATTTATATCCCATGTACGGAAGTTCTATCATCTTACCTTCCGCATTTTCATAATACATATACTCTCCTTGTTTATTCATAAAGTTTGCATGCACGGTATCATTATTTTTTCCACCAACATAAAAAACATCTTTATGGGTAGCATTTACCGAGAACTTATATAACCAGGAAGCATGAAAATAAAGCGCATTTACCAAAACCAGCCTTACATCTCCATCAAGGCTCCCTTTAGGTAACAAATCCTTTATCTTGTAATTTGTCTTCTGTTCTGTCCAATTGTTTATCTCTTTTCTCGCTTCTTCTGTCTTAGCTCTAAAATCTACATAATTCAATTCTGAGTGATACTTCGTTTTTACCATGTCAAAATAAGAATCTAAGAACTTATAATTCTTCTGCACCCACAATGAGTTGGCAATATCTAATTTCACACTATCTGCATTATCAGATTCAATATCACTTAGTATCGCATCAAAATCACGGTGAAGTACATTTTCTTTAAACCCAAAACAAAGCACCCTGCTCATTTGTTTTTCCGTTTCACCCCTTGCACCGGCATAAGTCATTGCCAATGCTGATGATATACTGAAGGGCGAGAAAATGAGATTATGCTCGCCATTTAATTGCTTAAACATTTTAAAGGCGAATACATTATTACTGTCTACAACTTTCTCAATGCTTTGAGCATTGAGAAGATTAACGGCAATAAACCAAAAGAAAACAATAGAGAGTTTTTTCATGCATACAAACTTAGTAGAATTCACTTCAAAAAGCATAAGACAAGGTTACGTATCCATAAAGAACATCTGCATTAATGCGTCCTTCCCAGGCAGGAGTGTATTCATAATAATATTCTTCGCCATTTACAATAACAGGTTGTTTTGCAGAATTCGCCATACGCATATTCTGGCACCCGGCCTCGATCCCCACTAAAAAATGGCAGGCTTTGTCAATAAAATAAGAGACACCAAATCCAAACCCTAAACCCCAGCCGGTAAAACTAACCTGTCGGTAATATACCTTGTTTGAGCTGTTATCCGCCAGAAAAGTAGTAACCGATGAATCTGTGTACTCTCCCTGGCGATGATTAAATGTTGATGAATTAAAATAAATCTGTGACAGGTTTTGAGCGCTTATGTAAGAATAAAAAAGCTTAATAAATCCATGAAGTCTTTCATCATAATCGTCGTCTTCAAGCTTTAAAAACCCATCAAACTTATTAGTCATGCCAATTTTAAAGTACGACTTGTCAATATCGGTATAAGTACCTTGCGCATCACCATTATCAATACCATAGTAATTGTAATAATTACCAGCAGTCGGCAAAAAATAACTCCAGTCAACTCCTATTCCAAAATGTTCAAAGAAAATATGTTCGTATCCTAACCTGGTTTTAACAAAGGGAAGTGCATTAACAGTTATAAAGTTGCTCTTTGCATCAAGCGGGGCATTATTTATTGAACTACTATGTGAAGTCGTATCAGCGGCAAAGCAGTATTGCGGCAATAAACAAACAAGAGCAATAAACGATATACGAATGGCTTTAATCATGCTTGTGGTGTAAGCTGCTTGTACAAATATAAAAATTAAAAACAGGCATTCAAAATTCATTTGTAATTTTGTATCACTATGGAGCCTATTATATCGGTTAAGAATGTAAGCAAGAAATTCGGCGACTTTACCGCCGTCGATGGGGTGAGTTTTGATGTTATGCCGGGCGAGATATTTGCCTTCCTTGGACCTAACGGCGCGGGCAAGAGCACCACCATAAAAATGCTTACTACTTTACTGAAACCTACCGGCGGAGAGCTAAGATTAGCCGGACATGATGTAACCAAAGAACAGGATGCCACCCGTAAAGTATTCGGAATAGTGTTCCAGGATGCAAGCCTTGATGATGAACTGACAGCATTTGAGAATATGCAATTGCATGCAGTGTTATATGGTGTATACAGAAAGGAAGTAAACCCGCGCATAGAAGAATTATTAAAGCTGGTTGATCTGTGGGAAAGACGTAAAGCCATTGTTAAAACATTTTCGGGTGGTATGAAGCGCAGGCTTGAAATTGCACGCGGACTGTTGCACCATCCTAAGGTTATGTTCCTCGATGAACCTACTCTTGGACTCGATGCTCAAACCCGCAACCTGATGTGGAACTATATTAAAGAATTGAACCAAAAGGAACAGACAACCATATTCTTCACCACCCACTACCTGGGTGAGGCAGAAGCTGTGGCACAGCGCATTGCCATGATAGACCATGGCAAGATTGTTGCCAGTGGTACCACCGAAGAACTGAAACAACAAACAGGAACAGCGAACCTTGAAGATGCTTACCTTAAACTTACCGGTACACAGGTGCGTGATGAAACCCTTGATTCGACGGCGGGCAACAGAGAAAGATTCCGGTCGATGATGAAAAACAAGCAACGATGAGTGTAATATATATACTTTGGCTAAGGCAAATAAAACGCTTCTCGCGTTCGGGCATCCGTATTGTGATGGGCTTTGTGCAGCCGCTTGTTTATATGCTTGCATTGGGTTATGGTTTAAATAGCGTGTTTCAGTCATCGGGTAAAGGCAGTTATATACAGTTCATTGTTCCGGGTATTATTGTACAAACCATTATGTTCTCCTCTATGTTTTGGGGTGCCAATATAATTTGGGATAAGCAATTCGGCTTCCTGAAGGAAACATTGGTGGCTCCTGTATCGCGCATGAAGATAATGTTTGGCAGTGTACTCGGTGGTGCAACCATATCACTCATACAAGGTATTACTCTGTTCATTGTGGCTATTATACTTGGCTTCAGGCCATACAACTGGACCTATATTCCTTTAACAATTGTTTTTATGGGCATGTTATCGCTTGCTATCATAAGCTTTAGTGCAGGTATTGGCGCAGTAGTTAACGATATGCAGGCTTTTGTGGCCGTAAACAACTTCCTGCTCATTCCTTTATTCTTCCTTTCCAGTGCATTGTTCCCGCTCGATAGTGTTCCTACTGCCATGAAAATTATAGCATACGTCAATCCTATCTCCTATGCTGTCGATGCTATTCGTATGACACTCATTCATCAATCGCACTTTGGCTTGCTGACAGACTTTACAGTTTTACTTGGCACACTGGTAGCACTTATGAGTTTTGGTTCTTACAGGTTCAGGCAGATACAGGTGTAAACCTCACCCCTACCCTCTCCTTGTCAAGGAGAGGGGAATACAAACACAATGCAAATCCACAACAAACGCTCATTAAAAGACATAAGAAAAAATCTCAGGCAGGAAATGACTTTGACTGAGAAGCTTTTGTGGCAAAAGGTCAGAAATGGGGCTTTGCATGGATTAAAATTTAAAAGACAACATAGTATTGGTAGTTACATAACAGATTTTTATTGCGCCAGTTTAAGGCTGATTATAGAACTTGATGGTGGTGTACATTTGGACAAAGAACAGAAGGAAAAGGACAAAGCAAGAGATAAAAACTTCAGAGACATGAATTATATAGTTTTAAGGTTCACAAATGATATGGTACTTAATAACATTGAACACGTTTTACAAGAAATAGAAAAACTTCGTTATTCCAAATAACCCTCTCCTTGACAAGGAGAGGGACAAAGGGTGAGGTATTATTTAATCTTCGTCAAAACCTCCGCCTGTATACTCCTTATTTTATATTTCTTGTATTTATAATCAGAGCTTATATTTATAAAATGAAACTCAAAGACATAATCTTTAGTTTCAGTTTTAAGAACAAACTTCTCCGGTGTTATATACATATACCCGTTATTTTTATCTCCCTTAGCAGTATCCAGTGATTGTAAGAATTCCTGTATGTTAATTGAATCTATTACGGATAGTCCGTTTGCCGATATTTCAAACTCGCCCGTTCGCCTATGGGGACTGATATAAAACTTATGTGAGCCCGCGGCAAAACAACCGCTGGTAATAACAGAAGCATCATCGCCTCCACTTCCATAATAGTCTCTCATTTTCGAGACATAGTCATATCCTTTGAGTTCTATTGATTGCGGTTCATCAGATGAAGATGATTGCAGCATAAAATTCCTCGTAATAATGCTATTATAGTTATTATACCCACTATTACTATACTCTTTAAAGCCTATATAACTCATTACCACATCCGACCCTTTGTTATAATAATAATATCTTCCGTTATAACCGCCATCATCCTGCAGTGTATCAAGGCTCTGCTTAAACCAGGGTTGTATTACTTCCAGGTTATCAATCTTAATCAGGTAAGCTACAATCGATTGTATCCTGTATTTTGTTTGATAATCTGCATTCTGCACGCCATTAGTATCAATCTTTCCGTTAACCAGTATCTTGTTTTCAACTAGCACTTTTTCAAGCTGGTTCTTCTGGCTCCTTGCTGAGATACCAAAAGCACCCCATGGGCCGAATGATGACATAATAGCAATAACGCAAAGTGATATCGGTATCAGTTTTATGTTCTCCTTTTTATTGAACAGGAAATAGGCAGACATACATGCCAGCCATATAGCCAATACAATAACAAAATACCTGTCAGCTGTAATACCATATTCATGTATGCGGTGATAAATAGAAAACCCAAGCAAAACAATAAGCGGGTAAAGCGCCCAGTAAAACCATTTCGAAAATGTTTTTATCCATTTGTTATCATCGAGGTTACGTATGGGGTAAATCAACAATAGTGACAATATACCCAAACCCGAAAAACTGATCACAAGGTTCGACACATAGCCTTTTGGCAAATCGCCTATAATAATCATGCGCAAGGCATAAGCATATAATATAAGCAGATAACCGGTAACAAGTGGTAACAATACAAACTGCGTAAACCCTTTTAATCCTTTAAGGTAAGTTGTATCAGCATCAAGCTCGGTAATATTTTGTGGTACACCCGATAAAAAGAACAGGGTATTAAAAATACCCGCCATGCAAAACCATGCATAAGCATAATAATGGCCATGAATCTCTACATGCAGCAAATCATCGAGTAGCCACATGGCAATACAAATACCACCATATAAAACAACCGTATATAAAAACGAAAGCAGGAAACGCAGGAACAGGATCCTGTTAAACTGCCAGAACCCGTTTATACTGTTCTTCTTTAAAAATGGCGCAAAGGCAACCATCATGTGCGATGCTATGATATACAAAGAATACCGGGTAAGATTTTCGACCCCAAAGCTTTCGTAGTGCTGTATAGAGAAATAATAAGCAACTATCAGCACAAACATAATGGCCTGCACTATTATCTTTTCTTTCAAACCATGCCCCTTCGATTCAGAAAACAACGAGGCGGCCATAAACAGGCAAAGGCCCAACGCACAACACATGGCTATTTTTGCCCATACAATCATATGTTCATAATTGTAGTGGTAATAGCTATACCCAAACCAATCGTGGCGGGTAATATGTATAAGTATAGCAGTTCCCACCAGGGCACAAAGCACCGTAAGCGGAAACCTTTTAACAGTTGCCAGCAAGCCGCCTGTTATTGATTGAATGGTAGGAAACTTCATCATGGAGTATTATTGTTATAACAGGTTAATTACGAACCTTATATAACAAAGCTAACAGAAAAGCAGGGGTATTATTGTATTAAAATTAATATGTTTCGGCAAGCTCAACATGACCCACATTACCCTCTCCTTGACAAGGAGAGGGACAAAGGGTGAGGTATCAATTAAACTTATCCTGAAAATGGTGACAGTATGGTGTACTTCCTTCATGGTCGTAGTGGTGCTGATGGTATTTCTCTGCAACCCAAAATGTGGTAGCAGGTTTTAAAGTTGTGGCTACTTTAATGCCTTTCCCTTTCAAGGTATTAATTAAAGTATTGGCAGTTTGCTTTTGAGCATCGTTCATGTAAAACACTACCGACATATACTGCTCGCCGATATCCGGACCTTGTCCGTCGGTTTGGCTTGGGTCGTGTATGTTAAAGAACAGCTTTGCCATAGCTTCGTAAGTTGTAACCTTAGGGTCGTACGTTACACGTATAGCTTCAAAGTGGCCGCTGGTATGGCTGCATACCTGCTGGTAGGTAGGATTATCTACATGCCCGCCTATATAACCCACTTCGGTATTAATTACGCCTTTAGCCTTTTCAAAATAATATTGCACACCCCAAAAACAGCCGCCTGCAAAAATGGCTGTATCGTAGTTGTGCTTGGTTGTATCCTTGGTATCGCTCATAACTTCATTGTTTGTTTGTTCGTTATTGCTTGTTGTAGCATTGCTGCAACTTATATTACCAACAAAGGTAAAAAATAATGCTGCGGATGTAAAAAGTAGCTTCTTCATTGTTTTTCTATTTCCTTTATCTACGTAAATACCAAACTTACGGATTTAGTTGTTCTTAACCGCCATTGCGAGTCGAACGTGGTTACTCCGCTATTTGTTTTGTATTGGGCACAGTTCTTTGCATCTATGTGTCAATTACCTATTATCAAACCTTACCACCTCACGTATGGGATACAGTCACTAATCGTTAATTGAATTTCTGTGTTGACACTTTTCAACCTCTAAAAACATTAAGCTACTGATAATCAAAGCCTGTTTTCTAAAAACAGGCTAAAATCTGTCAACCCGTGTCAACCCGTTAGCTTTTGGTTAAAATTGGCACTAATTGTCACCCGGTGTCACCTCTTGTCCATATTTTGGGCTTTTTTTAAAAAAAACCTCACATCAGTTTTTAGTAAATACCATTTAATCCCAATTCAAAGAACTACTAAATACAAATATAATTAATAAATTTATTATATGTAACAAAATAGTAAATTAGTTTTGAACAGGTCTAATGACTTACTTCTGAACCACAAGCTTACCACTTGCAACAAACTCGCCTTTTTCCGTTAATACCTTATATAGGTATATGCCCGCAGGTTGATTACTTAAATCAATGTTATTGTCACCCTGAGTCTGTCGAAGGGCTTGTGAATATATTTCTTCTCCCAACACATTATAGACATCTATAACCAATCGCTTCTTATTAGTTTCTGATTGAAACTTAAACATCCCAGAACTAGGATTAGGAAAAACAGACATAATTTCCCTATCATTAACTTCATCAATCCCTAAAACATAATTGAGTGCGTAGCTAGAATCTGTAGATACACATACATCATCCAGGTAATAATATGCAAAACAAGTATCATTCCCCTGTAACATAAGTGTATCTGTATGGGCATCATCAAAAAAATTACCGATGATAACATAATTATAAGCCGAGTCTGCAATAAAGGAGCCAAAAACTCTCGTCCACGTTGTTGTATCTGTTATTATGTTTTTTTCATATACCTGAGGGTTATTCGTAATTGGCGCTGGATGATTCGAAGTAAAAGGCTTAGTAGAAAATGTTGCTCCTATATGGTCAATAGCACAGTTTGTAAAAATTTGCTTGCTAACGGAAGGTGCTACTTCAAACGATACAAAATACTCAACTCCTTTTACTAATGAAGATAATAAAGTGCCTCCAATAAACTCCCTATGATTTGTGCCCTTAAAAATATGGCTTAAATATGCACCAAATGCACTATAGGCACTTCCACTTGCTGCTTGTTGGTAACCACCCCAATTATAAGGAACAGAGAATTGTGGATTTATAGTATCGCAAGAGTTAAAATAATCAGGTGTATCATTGAAACTATTCCACCCAACTGCATATCGAATCTTCCATTGGAGATGTGGGCAAGTATCAAATATTTCAAAACTTGGATTTTGCACAAGATTTGTTTGGGCATTAGCAGAAGTTAAGAATGAGCAGCTAAAAATAAAAAATACAAATAGCAGTTTTCTTATAATCATCTAATTAGCAATATTCAATAAACTTAAGAAATTTTCAGCAATCTCCTAAATACTACCCATCACAATCATATCTCCATGTGGAGTATCGCTGCCACCTTCTTTTTCTAAGGTAACAGCAAAGGCAGTAGCGCTGCCAATGTCTTTCATTTTGTGCAGGCCATTGCCCATGGTTATCATGCCTTCGTCAATGGGCTTGCCGTCAACCATGGCCCATAACTGGTATTGCATTCCTTTTGGCGGTTCAGGCATTTTATCGGCTTCAAAATAAACCAGCTTGCTGCCCGGGCAAAAGCATACCATGGCTTTTGCATCGGGTGTTTTTTCCTGTCCCTTCAGTTCCACTATTTTGTACATAGGGTCCTTTAAAACAAGCAAATCACTCTGCATCTGTTTGTTTTCAACCAGCGCTTTCTTAAGCATGCTGTCGTCTTTATGTTCTTTCTCAACAAACCCGGTCACTTCTTTCGCTAATCCGCCCATGCGGTTATACAGGTATAAGTTAATAGTAAGGCTCAGCAGCAATAATACCGATGCAGCAATGCTCCATATAGCATTGTTCCGAGGGTCAGATCTTTCTTCGTCTTCAATGCTTATGCTTCTTAAATTTCCTTTGCCGGGATTTAATACTGCATTCATTACTGCCTGCTTGGTTCCTTCGCTCGGTGTAACACTGTGCTTAACGGCGTATGCATCCAGTGAATCTTCAATAGCGTCTATCTCTCTCTGTATTTCGGGGTATTGCGCAGCAGCGGCCTCTACTTCGGCACGCACAGCCTCGGTAACGTTTCCGAAAACGTACATTTCCAATATCCCCGATTCTATGTATTCCTTGGTGTTCATTGCATTATTTCCCTTAGGTGGTTTATGGCAGCACGTACACGTGTTTTAACTGTCCCCAGCGGTATGCCCAGTTCCTCGGCCGCTTCTTCCTGTGTATACCCTTCAAAGTAAAGCTTGTCAATCAATATTTTGTATTCCGGTTTTAGTTTATCAACTATGTTCTTAAGCCCTATATGGTCAACCTGGGTCGACACATTGTATTGCTTATTAATACTACGTACGGAATTATCGATACTGCGGATTTTGCTTTTAACATTATAGTCCTTAACGCGCATGCTGTCGATGGCTGAATTGCGTGCAATATTTATGAGCCATGTAAAGAGTTTGCCCTTAGTGCGGTCGTATGATGATATTTTTTTCCACACTTTTATAAATACTTCCTGTAAAATATCTTCGGCTGCTTCCTTATCATCAACCATGCGGAATATTACACCAAGCAGCGCAGCGGAATAGTTATCGTATAGTATAGACAAAGAGCCACTGTCGCCATTTTTAAGCGATGCCACTAATTCTTCTTCGGTAATATTGGTCTTGACTGACAATTTCTAAGGGGTAGAAAATTAATGGTATAAAAGTAACAGAATTTTAATTACTTGGCATTATCGTTTATTTAACCCAACCATTTCCAATAAATCCACGTAATGGTTAAGAAAAAGGGCTTGTAGTTTAGTATCTTAGCAATTGAAATTTTGACAAACGGTAACTCTACACCATGAAAAAATATATTCTTATTTCTTTACTCATGACCTTCAGCCCTTCTCTCTTTGCACAAACATGGTTATGGTCAAAACAGAGCCTACAGAGCTCAGATACATATGGTGTTGCAACAGATTTACAAGGCAATGCGTATTTAACAGGCCCGTTTGGTTCATCCACACATTTTGGTAGTTATACCTTTAATTCTATCTCCTCAAGTAATGATAGCTATTTATTGAAATATGATAGCTTGGGAAATATAGTATGGGGCGCTCAATCCGTGTCAAATAGTTCAAGTTCTGCTACAACTGTTTTTAATGCTTCCGACAATTATGGAAATGAATATATAGTAGGTTTTTTTAATGGAACTGTACGTTTTGGCACTTTTGTTTTAACTAGTTTAAATAATGATGCATTCCTGGTGAAATACAATGTTGGTGGAAATGTTGTATGGGCAAGGCAGTCAAGTGCAGATGATTTCCATTTCTGGGCATTGGGAGAATCTGTTGCTACAGATAAGGCTGGGAATATTTATATAACCGGAAGATTTGAAGATACTATTGCTTTCGGTTCACAAAAGGTAGTAAGTGATTTTACGGGGTCTGTAGGGTCGGTGTTTCTTGTAAAGTATGATTCGGCCGGTAATACATTATGGGCAAGACAGTCTAATGTTAAAACTACCGCGCAGGGTGCTTGGATTAATTCAGTATGTGCAGATGATTCAGGTAATGCTTACATAACAGGAGACTTTACAGATGAAATTAGCTTTGGTACCGATACTTTAAAGTGTTATACTTACCCGTGGTATGGTGATATGTTTCTTGTAAAATACAATACAAACGGAAATGAGTTGTGGGCCCGGCAAAGTAATGCCCCCAGTCAATTGAGTTGTGCAGTAGGTAATTCTGTAGTTGCAGATAAGACAGGTAATGTCTATTTAACCGGATTTTTTCATGATACTATGACATTAGGCTCACGTACTTTAATAAGTAATTCTATTGGCATTTATGGCGATGTATTTCTTTCAAAATTTGACAAGAACGGCAATGTATTGTGGGTAGAGCAATCTGTTAACACCTCCTTAAATAATGGCTGGGCCGGTTATTCTGTTGCCCTCGATACGCTTAATCATTTATTCATGACTGCTGGCGCTGATGAAGTAGGGAACGGCAAAATTATTTTCGAGAAAAACATATATACATATACCTCTTCAGACCCTGATCCCTCATTGGTTATGGAACTTGATACATCCGGGAATGTATTATGTAGTTCCTTTGTGGGCTCAGGCGGAGATGATTTTAATACTATTGCAGTAAGCTCTTCGGGGAAATATGTTTACTGGGGAGGAGATATGTGGACTACGATAGTCTTGGGAAAGGATACAGTGTTTGATTTGAGTCCGGGTCCTGGCGGTGACGAGCCACCCTTTATTGCACGCTGGTGGCCATGCACAGAAAATGATACAATGCCCGTATTACCAAACGGAATAGAATGTAACATTTTTGTCCCCAACGCTTTTTCACCCAACAAAGACGGCTGGAACGATATATTGTATGTGCGTGGCGACTGCATAAAAACGATGGACTTAGTAATTCACGACCGATGGGGAAACAAAGTGTTTGAAAGCACCAACATAAACTATGGTTGGGATGGGACTTATAAGAACCAAGCTGAGAACACTGCAACATTTGCATATTATTTGCACGCCAGCTTACAGGATGGAACAGTAGTTGATAAAAAAGGCAATATCACTTTAGTAAGATAACGGGGCTTCAAAATAAAAGCACAATGCAGTTCAAAGCCCCTTTAGGGGTTTGGGGCTAAACGCAAAGGAACAATAAACTACCTTTTTATAAGCTTTTGTACCGCCGAGCCGTTCTTCGATTCTACATCAACGGCATACACACCTTCGGGATAAGCTTCTATATCTAATTCCACCGAATGGTTATTGGCAACATCGGTCGAAAAAACCACCTGCCCCATCATGTTCTTAATATTTACGTGCGATGTTTCATTCTCGGTACCTAATACACTTATTTTAATTATACCGTTGGCAGGGTTAGGAGAAATTTCGAGCGATACCTGCACTTTACATTCCACCACTATACTTGGGGTATAGGTAAAGCTGCCATCGGCGGCAACAGCTTTAAGGCGGTAATATGTAAACCCGGTGTATGGCGATTCATCTTTCCAGTAATAAGGTATTTGTTTTGTTGTGTTGCCTTCGGCTTTTATTTTGCCTGCTTCTTCCCAGCTAACATGGTCGCACGAACGCTCAATGATAAAATAACTGCAATTGGTTTCAGATGTGGTTGCCCACGAAAGTTCGTTATTGGTAGGGTTGCCCGAACCGCCGAAAGATACAACCTGCGCCACAGGTGTTGCTGCCGCCTGCCCAAAGGCATAACTGCCCACCAGTATAAACAGGGCTATAAAAAACGAAATACTTTTTTTATGTAATACTTGCACCATTGAGGTTTATATGTGGCAAATTTCTGCAAAAGTCCTGAACCTTAAATTGCTGTTTGCCAATATTTATCAACGAAGATAGCATAAAACAAATTATGAATTATGAATTGCGAAGCAATCACGAGCACCATTAAAATAAGATTTGATAATCAGCGAGTAATTATAAATTCAAAGCTCCTCGACGGCGGGCATGAAAGCTATATTACTCCCTGTTATACGAGACCTGATAAAGCAGCGAGAACCCATATAGAACAAATAACACCTTTCCCTATAGGGAAAGGAAGGGAAAGGGTAAAGAAAAAGCCCCGCATTGCTGCGGGGCTCTTCAATTAACCTATAAAACAACTATCTGTTTATTAGTTATCCCAGAATACAACAGGAGTAAACAATGTTGCATTTGGTGTATTAGCTCCGTTAAGGTTCAATTCAGATTGCGGATAGAGGAAACGGCGTGGAACAGCAGCACCTGTTACAGGTGTAAGAGGCCAGTTGCAACGGCGCCATAATGCCCATGCTTCAGGGTTAAGATACAATGAAACGTTTTCCTGCCATGCATTTTGAACTATAGCCTGTGCAGCTGTAAGTGTCAAAATATTTCCTTGAGAACCTGTCATAAATGTAGTAATAGCACCTGCGGCAACACCTAGTTTACCCATATCGGCTTGAATGCCGTTTGAGTAATAGGTTTGTGCAGAAGCGCCAATACCGGTTGTCCTTAAGGTTGCTTCAGCAGCAATAAACTGCGTTTCGGCATAGTCAATAAGGTCTACAGGCGAATTCGCCTGGCCGTAATAACCGCCAACAAGTGCAACGTTAGCTCCAGAAACTTCCAGTGTAGTATCCATATGTATTGCTAAACGAGGATCACTTTCCATCTTCAATGAATCGGCAAAGGTTGTAAGTCCGCCCGAAAACCAGTTTTCGTAAAAACTAATGTCTCCCCAGTTATTATCAAACTGGAACCATGAAGCATTATTCGAAGCTGCAGTACCGAATACAACACGTGCATTATCAGCGTTGCTTGCAAACGATGCATTTGCATTAGCCAAAGCGCTGTCGCACATAGCTACATTGCTATGCTTAGCCTGGTGTATGTAAAGGCGGGCTAAAATTGCGTGTGCAAATTTAATCCACTCTGCACCCGAACCGCTGTACATTATATCAGCATTCAGGTTGTCATACTTCGAATTGGCAGGGTCAGGGCTAACAGCATCAGTTTTATCCAATGTTGGGTCGCAGTTCCTGATACCTCTCCAGCATAATGACACAGCTGTATCATAAAGTGCTTTATCCACATCATAAGCCGGGTGTAAATTACCTGCACCCTGGAAAGCCTGTGAATAAGGGATATTACCCCAAAGGTCAACCATCATTTGCAGTGAATACGCCATCATTATCTGGCCCATTCCATAGTATTCATGGTTTCCTGCCTTGCTGGCTTGTATCATAAGCTGGTAATCATTCGCCATGGTGTTGTCATAAAAGTTATCCCATGACGACTCCAGGTCCTGATTAGTGAAAACATACTGCTCATAAGCTCCGTTCTGGCGGTTGTAACCAACTGTTTGTTGTACCAGCTCACCGGTAAAGCGTGAATAGTCGCCGCCCATTTCAAAAGCAGCAGTTACCTCAACACCCGAAAGCAAAGTACCGTTAGGAACTGACTTGGGTGAATTGGGATTAATATTCGCATTCGTGTAGAATGATTTCTGACACGACTCAGCAGAGAATAACATAGCTGTTATTGCTGCTGCTGAAATATATGATTTTAAGTTTCTCATTGCTCTGTATATATTAATTAGATTAGAATTATAGGCCTAGGTTTAAACGTAAACCATAACTCTTGGTACCAGGATTATTGAAGTAATCAAGGCCCTGTCCGTTAGCCGGACCTGCCAGACTTGTTGACGGGTCAACACCAGGGTATTTCGTCCACAGGACTGGATTAGTTGCGTATGCTGTAAGTGCAATGCGGGTAAAGTGTGCTTTCCTCACAATGCTCTTAGGCAATTCGTAACAAAGGTTAATTTGGCTTATACGAACATATGAACCGTCAAATACTGCTGTGCTCGAAGGGCCTACGAAGCTGCCTCCGATGTTCTGCCAATAGTATTCGTTGGTAGCTGCTGCAGTTGAATTAGCTGCACCAACACCGGCTGCGTTAGGGTTACCTGCAGATACGTAGTGAACCACGTTTCCGTTTGCATCAAGGTGTCCCATATCGCCCGCAAATATCTGTGTACCGGTACGGTTGCTGGTTTGTGCTGCAGTACCAAAGTACTCCATTGCTCCAAGTGTACCATCCCAAATATCGCCGCCTTCACGAACGCTCATTATCACACTAAGGCTTATGCCTTTGTATGAGAATGTGTTGGTCATACCGCCTATCCATTTAGGTTGGGTGTTTCCAAGCGCAACGCTCTTGCTGCCTACAATAGGGTAACCATAACCTGCGTCAGCTGGGTTATCATCAATTAATAAAGCGCTGTTCTGGTCGTTCGGGTTTACGTGTACGTAGTCGGTACCGTATATCTGTCCGAATGATTTACCCGGAAGAGCTTCGATAGAACCGTTTGTAAATCCTGCAATAAGAAGTTCATTTACTCCCGGTGCAAGCGATACTACTTCGTTCACGTTATGGCTATAGTTCAGCATAATATCCCACTGAAAACCATTCTTTAACTTAACAGGGGTTGCATTGATGGTTAACTCAATACCCTTGTTGGTTAATTCAGCAGCGTTGGCCAATTGTGCACCAAAACCTGTTGTGTAAGAAACAGGAACCTGCATGATAACGTTTGTAGATGTTTCAGAATAGTATGTGAAACTAACAGCTAACTTGTTTTGGAAGAAAGCAAGGTCAGTTCCAATTTCAGTTGATGTTGTAGTTTCAGGCATAAGTCCTGAGTTGCCAAGTACAAATGTAGGGTTGTTCAACTCGTAACCCGGAGTTCCGTTGAACGGGAAGTTGATTGTATTTGTAAACCCGTCAATTAAACTTGCGGTGTGGTAGTAATTCTGCAATCCTGATATAGGAGCATCTTTACCAACCTGCGCCCATGATAAGCGGAGCTTACCATAAGGGAAAATTTTATTGGTCGACATGTGCAGAGGCTCAGTAAATACCCAGCCAAGACTTGCCGATGGATAAAAGAAGTTATCGTTACTTGCAGGAAGTGTTGAAGATGTTTCATCACGGCCTGTTACAGTAAGGAATAACTGGTTAGCATACGCCAATTGCAAATCGAAATAAAGAGCCGACCTGCGTTGTTCTGCTTCTGCTTCACCTGCAAGGAATGAGGTGGAGTTTGACAGATCAAGGAAATCAGGTACTACAAAACCGGTTCCTTCTTCAAACCTGTTCATGTTATTAAGCTGGAAATAGTTTTGACCAAGGATAAGGGTACCTTTAAACTTGTCAGAGAACTGCTTCGACATAGTAACAAGGAAGTCGGAGTTGAACTGGCTGTTAAAGTACTGGTTCATAAATACTGCTCCGCCCTGGAATGCGTTAGAGCCAATATCATATGCGTTCTTATCATCCTGGAAATAAACGTCACCACCTACGCGGTAGCTTAATGTGATCCAGTCAAGTAAGTGATAATTCAACATGGTATAACCCATTACGCGGTTAAGTTGCGATGTAAAAGGGTTACGGTTAACGGTCCAGTATGGGTTATCATATCCTGGGCCACCACGGTAATCTCTTTGCTTGTCAACACCAAAAGCTGCAGGTAATTCATACGCTGATGAGTCAACCGGGTTCTTTTGTCCGTACGAGTTATCGAATGTAATTGGTGTACGTAATAAGCCTAACATAACCGAAGAAATGTTAGAACCTTGTTGAACCTTATCGGTAAGTGAGTTGATGTAACTTACGCTACCTTCAATACTCATCTTCTTGCTAAGGTTCATCATTCCGTTAATGCTAAAGTTGGTCTTTCTGTAATCAGAACCGGGTATAACACCGGTTTGTTTAAGGTTACCCATCGATACCCTGTAGCTTGACCTGTCATTACCGTTAGAAAGCGAAATGTTATTATCGTTTGCTACACCGGTCTGGAAGAAGTTGTAAGCATCGAAAGGGGTAACTGCACTACCTGTGTGGGCTGAGCTTTTACCAACCATGCCGCTACCATCTTTAAAGTACGCATTTGGTGTACCTGTCCAGAACATAGTATCAATAGCAGGGCCCCATGAAAGCCTTCTGCCCGATGCACCCTGTGGGCCATCCCACACTCCTGCATCACCTTGTGCCCATTGATTTTGTCTGTCCGGTAATTTGTTTACCATGCTCCAGCCCAGTGAAGAACTGAAATCGATACCCAATCCGCCGTCTTTGTTCTTTCCGCCTTTTTTGGTAGTAATAACAATAGCTCCGTTGGCAGCTTGTATACCATACAATGCTGTTGCAGCAGGGCCTTTTAACACCTCAATATTTTCAATATCGTTAGGGTTAATATCTATACCGCGGTTTGTTGGTTGTGTACCACCGGTAAGGTTACCTGCAGCGCCACTTGCCAAAGAACCCTGGCCGGTAGGATCGTAGTTGTTAATTGAGTTGTCGATAGGAATACCATCTACCACCATAAGAGGTTGGTTGGTTCCTGTCAACGAGGTAATACCACGCAGGTTAATAAATGTACCTGCACCCGGGTCGCCGGCGCTGCTAACAACAGATAAACCGGATACTTTACCTTCCAGTTCATTCATCATGTTACCTGTTCCGGTGTTGGTTACCTGGTCTCCGCCAACATTTTGTTCGGCGTAACCAATGCTTTTCTTTTCGTAGCTTATACCCACAGCTTGCACCACAGCTTCATCAAGCCCGAGAGCATCTGATGCCATGGCAATTGTCATGTTGTCGGTAATTGCTACTTCCTGGTTTTTCATGCCGGGATAGCTTAATGTAAGTGTTTTTGCAGTTTGATCAACGGTTAGGGTAAACTTACCTGCCGTATCTGTATACGTGCCAATAGTTGTACCTTTTACCTGCACCGCCAGGAACGGGAGAGGTTTTCCATTTGGATCATTCACTGTGCCCGTAATAACTCGGCTTTGTGCTTGCAGCGAGCTGCATAGCATCATTCCGAAGAGCACAGCTGCCAATCGTACGATTTGTTTCATAGGACTATGTGTTTTGGTTAGGGATTAAATTTGTGCCGCCAAATGTATATTTATTTATTTACCATAGTATATACCTACCCCACCTTTTCGTCGCACCACCTATCCAAACAGCATATATACTATTGTATATCAATAAGATACGATTTCAACAAATTTGTTAAAATATTGTTAATATCGTTAATACTCTAGGGTTTATCTTATATTATACAGTAATAGGCTTAAAATGATTGATTTCTAGTATTTCTCAGGTATAAAAACTCAAAATTGTTCTATTTATACCATATTATTTGTAATACAATTTAATTATGCACTTGATTTGCCACTTTCTAAAAGCTGGTTAAATCTTAAACAAATAAATGCAATAACAAAATATATGCATATTATATGTGCAGAATTGGCGAATTCGCAAATGCCTGTTAAATGTTGTTAAAATACTTTCCAATTAAATATGTATTTCTACTTTTAACACCTTAATTACATAAACTAAAATGAAAAAAACAACACTTTTACTTGCCGGCCTTGCCTTGGTAGCGGTAAGCGCAACAGCACAAACG
>Ga0206875_1070_pt1 | contig 25657 bp, 6 predicted proteins | sample Alteio_BWOrgCont_9_FD_152616 | JGI IMG/M metagenome (GOLD analysis project Ga0206875, IMG submission 152616) | Enriched cells from forest soil in Barre Woods Harvard Forest LTER site, Petersham, Massachusetts, United States -... | ecosystem: Environmental > Terrestrial > Soil > Temperate forest > O... | reverse complement strand
GTGCATACATTGCATCAGCTGTTTTCCTTCATTCAATTATATTTGCCCTCTTACTAAAACCTACAATGTGCGATTAAAGAGTTTAGAAATCAAAGGATTTAAAAGTTTTGCGGATAAGACCGTGTTGAATTTTGACGAAGGCATTACCGGTGTAATCGGTCCTAATGGCTGCGGCAAAAGCAATATTGTGGATAGTATCCGTTGGGTAATAGGTGAACATAAAATCAGTAACCTGCGGAGCGAAAATCTGGAGAGTCTTGTATTCAACGGCTCTAAAACCCGTAGTGCCAGTGGATTGGCAGAAGTAAGCCTTACGTTTGAAAATACCAAAAACCTGTTGCCAACTGAATTTAGCACAGTAACAGTTACCCGTAAATTTTATAAAAGCGGAGAGAGTGAATATCGTCTGAATGATGTACAATGCCGTTTGAAAGATATCCATAATCTGTTTTTGGATACCGGCGTAAGCACAGACAGTTATGCCATCATCGAATTAGGAATGGTGGATGATATTATTAAAGATAAAGAGAACAGTCGCCGTAAGATGTTGGAACAGGCTGCAGGGATTTCTATTTACAAAACAAGGAAAAAAGAGGCCAAGCTTAAACTGGATGCAACAGAACAGGATCTTGCCCGTATCGAAGATTTATTATTTGAAATACACAATCAATTAAAAACATTAGAAAGTCAGGCGAAGAAAGCAGAGAAATATTTCGAGATAAAAAAAGAATACAAAGAGGTAAGTATTGAATTAGCAAAAGCAGCGTTGGAAGGCTTCAATATCACTTACCGTGATTTGAATGAACAACAACAAGCAGAAGTAGACAAGCGTCTGGAACTGGAAGCGGCTATTGCATTGGAAGACGCAGCTTTAGAGCAGGAGAAATTAGCGTTTGTAGAAAAAGAAAGAGCATTGCAGCAAATGCAACACACGTTCAATGAAATGTTAGACGGTGTACGCAATAAAGAGAATGAAAAGAATTTAAGTGCCCAGCAATTAAAGCATCTTAAAGAAAAAGAAAACAGTCTGAATGAATTTTTAATAAAATCAGAAGGGCAATTAAAAGGCTTAGACGAAAGCATACAATTCACCTCTACTCAAATACAGGATGAAGAAGTAAAAGTAAAAGAACTGGAATCAAGGTTGGGCGATTTGAAAAATGTGGTGGAAGATAAGCGCAAAGTATTTGATGAAAAAAGGACAGCTATTGATGAAGCAAGGCGCAATAATCAATCCTTACAACGCAGCCAGTTTGAAGCGGAGAAGAAAGTAGCAGTGGCTGATACGTCCATTCAGAATTTGCAACGCAACAGTATGCAGATCCAACAGGAGAAAACCCAACGCCAAACACAGTTGGAGCAATTGGAAGCCGAAAAGAAAACAAAAGACGACGAGTTAGAAAATAAAAAAGCAACGCTTCAACAATTACAGGAACAGCACGAGGCTACTAAACAACAGATATTACAAACACAGGGAATATTAGAAACCCTGCGTGCCGAATTAGCCGAAGAAAACCGCAAACTGGATAGCAAACGCAATGAGCATGCGCTATTGAAGAGTCTCGTTGATTCGATGGAAGGTTATCCGGAGAGTGTTAAGTTTTTACATAAGAATCCAAACTGGAACCATACAGCCCCATTATTGTCGGATATTATTTATGTAAAAGAAGAATACCGTGCGGCGGTTGAAAATGTATTGGAACCTTACCTGAATTATTATGTAGTAAATAATTTAGAAGAAGGTTTGCAGGCAATCCATTTGCTGGACAATAATAAAAAAGGAAAAGCCAACTTCTTTTTATTGGATAAGTTTGGCGAACAGGAAGCATCGCATCAACCCGAAGGAACCTTCCCGGCATTGAATGTGGTAGAAGCGGATGGCAAGTATAATAATCTTACAAAGTATTTATTAGGCAATGTATTTATAGCCGAGAATGAAGATGCTATGCGCAACAGCAATGGTGCCGTAGTATTGGAAAAAACAGGCAAATACGTGAAAGGAAAATACTCCTTAACCGGTGGTAGCGTTGGTTTGTTTGAAGGCAAGAAAATAGGTCGTGCTAAAAATTTGGAAAAATTGCAGGAACAAATCCAGGCACAGGAAACGGTGGTGAATGAGTTGAAAGAAAAGATACAAAACCGCCACAACGAAGTGTTGGAGTACAACCAACAGTTGAAAGAAAACCTGATTCAACAAACACAACGGGAAGTAAACGAACTAACCAATCTTGTTTTCTCTTTGCAAAATAAAATTGAAAACTTAAAGCATATAGAAGAAACATCTTCCAAACGTTTGGAAGAATTACAGGAACAACTGGAAACCAATCAGGAAGCCATTGCTGATACAAGGGAAGAATTGCAAAACCTGAATGAGCAATTGGAACAGCTTACCGAAAAACTGCAATCAATAGAGCAGGAGTATGGTGTAGCCGAGGAGGAATACAATCAGGCTACGGGTTCTTTTAATGAAAGCAATTTGAACTTCACCCGCCAGCAAAGTAAGATTGCATCGTTGAAACAGGAGTTTACCTTCAAAAGCAATCAACTGAAAGATTTGCAGGTGCAAATTGAAAACAGCAATACACAGTTAAGTGATACAACTAACAGTCTGGCACAAACGCAAACTACGTTGACTGAACTGGAAACTTTATTGGTAACAATGTTACAAAATAAAGATGCTGAGGAACGTAAGTTGAATGAAGCTGACCAGGCATATTATAATCTGCGTAATCAGTTGCAGGAAAAAGAAAGCGAGCTACGTCACAAGCAAAAATCGAAAGAAGGTATTGACCATTTATTAAATGAAATAAAAGATAGGCTAACCGAATTGAAACTGCAATTGGCAGGAATGAAAGAACGCTTATTGGTGGAGTTTAAAGTTGACCTTGATGAAATTATAGATCAACCAAGAACCGGAGAAACGCCATTGGACGAACTAAAGGAAAAAAGCGACCGCATGAAAAAGCGGATTGAAAACATTGGCGAAGTGAACCCAACAGCCATTGAAGCATTTACCGAAATGGATAAACGCTATCAATTTATATTGGAACAAAAGAATGATTTGGTAACGGCAAAAGACAGCCTGATGCAAACTATTCAGGAAGTGGAAACTACAGCCAACCAACAATTCTTAGATACCTTCAATAAAGTACGTGAAAATTTCCAGAAAGTATTTAAAGCATTGTTTACAGAAGATGATACGGCCGATATGGTATTGGTTGACCCTGAAAACCTTGCCGATACAGGAATTGATATCGTAGCAAAACCAAAAGGCAAACGCCCAAGCAGCATCGGACAATTAAGTGGGGGAGAAAAAACATTAACAGCAACTGCTCTCTTATTCGCTATCTATTTAATCAAACCTGCACCATTTTGTATTTTGGATGAGGTAGATGCGCCGCTGGATGATGCCAACGTTGGTAAGTTTACCAATATGATAAAACAATTCAGTGCCAACTCTCAGTTTATCATTGTAACGCATAATAAACAAACCATGAGTGCGGTAGATGTTATTTATGGAGTAACCATGCAGGAACCGGGAGTTAGTAAACTGGTACCGGTTGATTTTAGAAGTTTGAATTAAAAAAAATATGATGTAAGTAAATGCCGGTTTTAACGAACCGGCATTTTTTATGTAAGGAATTAATTATTATAGCCAAATGTAATGCCTAAATTGAAAAACTTATTTCCAAACATCCTTGTAGATTTTTTTTATAGTTGATGTTAATTGAATACATAAAACCATTGGTTGCATCACCCTAATTATTGCTATTTTTTGATTATACCGCTATCTATACAGATATTTTGCAACTCTTAATGTTCTTTTTAAGTCCTCGTAAGAGCAAAAAAGAAATATCATTACCCTTCATTTATAGTTTTAGCATATAGCTTATAAGTATATAGGCAAGGTTAGTTTTTGGAATAAGGTTTAATTGAACATTAATTGAACTGTATCAGATAAAACGAATAAAGTGTTGGGTGTTTCTTGTAATTGCATTTTACCAAAATAACGAGAATGAAAAAATTACTTTATTTTTTTCTGCCGATACTGCTTTTGTTAGTATTTGTAAGCAGTTCTTTATTTGCTCAGGAAGCCTGGATGTTGCCATTTAACGATGTAAGCGGTACTGGTAACTCTTACTTCTTAAACACACTGAACAATAAAATACAATCTGTAAATAACGCTAATGCAATTAACTCTTATGCAAAGGCAGTTGATAAACGTGGATATATTTATTATGCACAAAACAGTACTACTATAGCTGTTGTTAGCCCTGTAACACATGCTGTGGTGGCAACTTATGCAAGTGGTAGCGGGTCTCTCGCAGTTAACCTTAATACTCCTCACGGAATGGTTATTGCTCCGGATAACCATTATTTATATGCAACGAATATCAATAATTCTGGTTCAAACCAAATTGCAATGTTTGATATCAGTATACCGGGAACAATTGTGCCGGTAAAAAATATTTCCATTCCTGCAATTTCGGGTTCCGCTGTTGGTTCTGTAAGTGGTATTAACATTAACTCAACAGGCACAACATTGTTTGCTATACTGGATGTAACCAACTATTTTGTTATAATTAATAACCCAACATCTGCATCGCCTACTTTTACAAATGTCAATATCTCTTCTTATAATGGAGGTACAACTCAAGGGCTTGGTAATAGCCATAGCATTGCGATAGATACATCACGGAATCTTATATATTTATCCAAACAAGGATTCAGGTATATTCAGGTATGGAGTACTTCAGGCATTGCGCAAAATGTAACGTATGATCTTGGATCTACTGCTAATGTTTCTATGCATTTATTAACTTTATCATGGGATGGATCTACCTTATATGCTGCCGGCATATCGCCGGCTATGGTTTATCGGTTTAATACAGTTACATCAGGCTTGCCACGTGCATCCGGTAGTGCGGTGGTAACCGCAGTTGCTACTTCGGCTTCGCTTTCAAATGCGGGAACAAATGGTATTCGAACTGTAGAATTGACACCGGATCCATTGAGTCCTAAACTTTATGCAATAGGAAATCAACGTTTATATGAGTTAGACCCATTAACATTAGCAACAAAACAGGAAATTTTTGCAGACAATGTGAGTACTGGTTTTGCCGGCATCGATCCACATGGTTTAGGTTTTATTTTACATGATTTTGGTGATGCCCCTTCCTCTTACGGAAATGCAGGACATTTTTTAAATAATACTAATTATACAACAGGATTACTAAGAATAGGAACAAAAGAAGATGGAGATAGCACTATTGCAACAAACAGTGCATCCGCTAATTTTGATGATAACAGCAACACAAAAACCGGAGTAACAGATGATGAAGACGCCTTCATTGTAAATCCTCCCATAGCCGGCCCTGGTTCCTATTCAGTAACGATACCTGTTTTAAATAACACAGGAAAGAATGCGAGATTAGTAGTTTGGGCTGATTTGAATAAAGATGGTGATTTTGCAGATGCCGGTGAAACTTCCACACTTTATACAGTACCATCAAATACTGCATCACAAAATATTGCAGTTGGTTTTAGTGGATATACTGCTGTGGCAGGCAGTTCAGTTCTTCGTATCAGGCTTTCTACTGATACGCTTCTTAAAGCCACAGCAGCCTCGGCAAGAGATATTGCTTTATGGGATGGAGAAGTAGAAGATTTCCCTTTAACTATTACAACTACAACACCTCCTTCATTAAGCGGTAATGTATTTGACGATGCCAATGGCTTACAGGATAATACGGTGAATGGTACGGGTACAAATATTGGTGGTACTTTATATGCGCAATTATTAAATAGTTCAGGTACAGTAATACTTGTTGTTCCTGTAGCATCCAACGGATCGTATAGTTTCTCCGGATTGGCAGCAGGAACTTATAGTGTAGTAATAAATCAATCTTCAACAGTAAATACCACTTCAAGTTTACCGGCAGGTTGGGTAAACACAGGTGAATTCAATGGCACAGGTACAGGCAGCGATGGTACGGTAAACGGAATATCCGCTTCTGTCACAATATCTACGAGTAATGTTACGAATGTAAATTTTGGGATAGACCAACTGCCAACAGCCAATGCAGTTACTGCTACAAGCCAGGTAAACCCGGGCGGCAATGCAACAGTACAGGTGCCAACTCTTACTGGCACTGACCCTGAACAGGGGAATCTGCCCGGAACAGGTAATGCAGACACGATAATAATCAACACGCTTCCTACAAACGGCACTTTGTATTATAACGGGCTACCTGTATCGGCAGGTGATACAATAAAGAACTATAACCCTGCTTTACTAACGGTAAATCCTAACGCCGGTGCAGGTACTGTAAGTTTTACATTCAGCCAGGTGGATGCAGCTTTAAAATCCAGCAGCCCTGCCATAGTAAGCATGCCCTTTACAACCCTTACTTTAAGCGGCAAAGTATTGGATGATGCAAACGGCTTGCAGGATGGTATTGTAAATGGAACCGGTACCAATGCAGGAGGTGTATTATATGCACAGTTGTTGGATAACGACGGTAATGTAGTTGCTACGACACCTGTGGCATCGGATGGCAGCTATAGCTTTCCGAACCTTGATGCCGGTACGTACAGTGTTGTAATCAATCAATCACCAACGGCCAGCAGCACACCTTCATTACCTGCAGGTTGGGTAAATACGGGTGCCAATAACGGCACAGGCGGTAACAGTGCGCCGAATGGCATATCAGCTCCTGTAACATTAACAACAAGCAATGTAGGCAACATTAATTTTGGAGTGGATCAATTGCCAACAGCAAATCTTATAACGGCAACACCGCAAACAAACCCCGGAGGTACAGCAACAGTGCCGGTGCCCACTTTAACCGGCAGCGACCCTGAACAAGGGCAGTTGACCGGAACGGATAAAAAGGACAACATAATAATCAATACAGTTCCAACAAATGGCACCATGTATTACAACGGTATACCGGTAGCAGCAGGCGATACGATAAAAAACTACGACCCTTCTTTATTGACTTTAAACCCTGCCAGTGGCGCAGGTACCGTAAGTTTCAGTTTTAGCGAATTGGACTCAGCCTTAAAATCAAGCAGCACACCAGCTACAGTAAGTATGGCATTCACAGCTTTAAGTTTAAGCGGCAATGTGTTTAATGATGCAAACGGCTTACAGGACGGGATAGTGAACGGCACAGGCACCAATGTGGGAGGAATGCTATATGCCCGGTTATTGGATAACAACAGCAATGCAATAGCCACAACCGCGATAGCATCTGATGGAACGTATAGCTTTATAAACCTGGATGCCGGCACCTATAGTGTGGTAATTAATCTGTCATCAACTGCCGGCAGCACACCATCCTTGCCTGCAGGCTGGGTAAATACAGGCGAGAACAATGGAGCTGGGGCAGGCAGCGACGGCAACATAAACGGAACATCGGCAGCAATAACATTGACAACATCCAATGTTACAAACGTTAATTTTGGGATAGACCAACTGCCAATAGCCGATCCGGTTACAGCATTGCCACAACCCAACCCGGGAGGTACGGCTACTGTTGCAGTGCCAACTTTAACCGGCAGTGACCCTGACAATATAATAATCAATACAGTTCCCGGCAATGGCACATTGTATTATAACTGCGTAGCAGTTGTTGCCGGTGATACAATAAAAAATTACAATCCTTCATTGTTAACAGTAGATCCCAATAGTGGTGCAGGCACTGTGAGCTTTACATATAGTGAAGTAGATACAGCATTAAAATCAAGTACGCCGGCAAGTGTAAGTATGGATTTTACAACGTTCACCATAAGCGGCAGCGTATTAGACGATACCAATGGCTTGCAGGATATGACTGTAAACGGTGCAGGTACAAATGCAGGCGGTAGTTTATATGCGCAATTGCTGGATAATGCCGGCAACGTAATTCAAACAGTACCCGTAGCATCGGATGGCAGCTATAGTTTTAGTGGCCTTGATATGGGGACATACAGCGTGTTAATCAATCAGTCAAACACGGCAAATGCTAGACCATTACTTCCATCAGGATGGGTAAGTACAGGTGAATATAATGGGCCTGGAGCTGGTAATGATGGAAGTATTGATGGGAAATCATCTCCTATACATATAAGTTCAGAGTTATCAACCAGTATTATAAGCAATATAAATTTTGGCATTGACCAAACTCCGATAGCCAATGCAATTACAACACCAATACCACTGGCAAATCCCGTAGGTACAGGCACAGCAGTTGTTCCAACCTTACATGGATCAGACCCCGAACAAGGAGATTTAACCGGTACAGATAATAATGATACAATAATCATTAATACGGTTCCTTCCAATGGCACGTTGTATTACAATGGCACGGTTGTGATGGCGGGGGATACCATTAAAAATTATGACCCATCTTTATTAAGAGTAGATCCTGCTGCCATCGGCACTACAGATGTGAGCTTTACATACAGCGAAGTAGATGCTGCATTAGTGGCAAGTAATCCTGCATCCGTAATGATGCATTTCGAAACTCCATTGCCTGTAGCGTTAAGTAGTTTTACAACAAAATTATTGTTCAATAAAGTACAATTAAACTGGAGCAGTGCAACAGAAATAAATGTAGCGGATTACTCAATAGAAAGAAGTACAGATGGCATCCATTTCGCTTCTATAGGATTAGTGAATGCAAAAGGTTTGTCTTCGAATTATCAATTTGAAGATGTAACGCCACAGCAGGGGATTAATTATTACCGCCTAAAAATAAATGATAACAATGGGGTAGTAACTTATAGTCAAATTGCAATAGTAAATTTTGCAGGTATTAATATTTCGATAACATCTGTTACACCAAATCCTTATATAGATAATGTAGTGGTGTATGTAGAACTTCCCAAAGCTGTTTCAATACAAATTCAATTGTTTGATGCTGCCGGTAAAATGGTATTGGTAAAAACAAAAGCAGGTAATGCCGGGGGCAATAAGATTGAATTAAATAACCTTGGTAGCTTGTCTAATGGTGTATATATAATTGAAGCAGTAGCAGGCAATACGGTTGTTCAGCAAAAAATAGTGAAAGGAGGTAGATAGCCTCTATACGTTTTGAAAGCAAGCAAAAGGATAAATTGGGTAAATTAATACCCATTACTTCAAATCCAGCAGTGTTTATAACTATTAAAATTGAATACCAGCCATATCGGTTGGTATTTTTTGTTTGGCACCCAATTGGCTTATTCTTATTAAACAGGTGTTATTACCTGAACCAGTAAAGATTAAAAAAGAATCAAATGATTAATATAAATAGAAAAGCCCGTTTAATTTTTTCCATGCTAGTAATATTTGTGACAACAACACAACTGAGTATGGCTCAAAACAGAGGTGAACACCATGAAGGCGGCGGCGGTGGAGGACATATGCAAGGTGGTGGCGGTGGTGGTCAAATGCCACATGCACAACCGCAACCGCAACAACATATGGAGCAACCTGCTCAACAACGGCCACAACCACAACAACAGCGACCGCAAATGCAGCAGCACCAGCAACCACAACAGCATGTGCAAGCTCAACAACGACCGCAAATGCAGCAGCATCAGCAACCACAACCACAACAACATGTGCAAGCTCAACAAAGACCGCAGATGCAACATCAGCAGAGATCTGCAGCGCAACATATGCAACAGCAACATCAGCCATCCATGCAGCATAATGCCGCTCCGCAAAGGGCACAGCATCAGGGGCAGGCAAACCATTCAAATGGCGGAGGTTTTCGTCCACAAGGTTGGGCAGCCAATCGTCGTGCTTATACAAGGCCGCCAGTAGTAGCAGGCGGAAGAAGGTATTATACGTATCATTCGTATGCGTATCATCCTTATCGTCCACATTCTTATGGATCCAATTGGCATCCGTTTGGATTTTTTCTTTCAGCCATGTTTGCAGGGGCAATAATTATTGATGTAGAAAGCAGGCCTTATCGTTATTATGATGGTGTATTTTATGAGCCTTATAATGGTGGGTATCAGGTAATAGCGGCGCCGTACGGTGCATATGTACCTACTCTGCCTCCGGGTTATTCACCCATAACTGTTGGGTATGATACCTATTATTATTACGCCGGTACTTTTTATATTTTAAATTATGGAAGGTATGAAGTAGTACAGGCTCCTGCAGGCGCTATTGTATATACATTGCCGGAAGGTGCCGCAACTGTTCAAATTGGCGACTATACATACCTCCAATACAATAATGTGTATTATCAGCCGGTTGTGATCAATGGAACACCTGCCTACGAGGTTGTGGAAATACAATAATAATTTTACCTTCAATCCATATATACAATCGCCAGATGTTTAATTATGTCTGGCTTTTTTTTATGCGTTTTTTTTGAATTGTGCTTAAACAGATAGAAGCACTCAATCGCTCTTTTCTTAAATTTCTATGCCTTACCTTTGCGGCTCAAAAAAAGCCCGTAGTATTTTTTATAGATGTACACGGAATTCAACGCAGGTAATGAAATACATCAACGAAATAAATAAGCGCAAATCTTTTGCAATCATTTCTCACCCCGATGCCGGAAAGACTACCCTTACAGAAAAATTCCTGTTGTTTGGTGGTGCTATCCAAACAGCCGGGGCGGTAAAAAGCAATAAGATAAAGAAGCATGCAACCTCCGATTTTATGGAGATAGAGCGCCAGAGAGGTATCAGTGTTGCTACAAGTGTTATGACATTTGAATACCAGGGACATTTAATTAATCTTTTAGATACCCCCGGACATAAGGATTTTGCAGAAGATACCTATCGTACGCTAACGGCAGTGGATAGTGTTATTCTGGTAATCGATAGTGTAAACGGGGTAGAGCCGCAAACAAGAAGATTAATGGAAGTAATTGCTATGCGCAGCACACCGGTAATTGTTTTTATCAATAAAATGGATAGGGATGGCAAAAATCGTTTTGATTTATTGGAAGAAATTGAAAACGAATTGAAGATTCAATTGCACCCGATGACAGTACCGATTAATAGCGGTAAAGATTTTAAAGGTGTTTATGATTTGCATCAAAAAAGCCTGGTATTATTTACGGCAGGTACCAAGGCAAACGATGAAGATGTAGTAGAGATAACAGATTTAAATGCTGCAATATTAGATTCGAAAATAGGAGACAGAGATGCTGCAACATTGAGGGAAGATGTAGAATTGATTGATGGTGTGTATGGCGAATTAAATGTGGATGATTATTTAAGTGGCCATACCGCTCCTGTTTTTTTTGGAAGTGCGGTAAATAATTTCGGAGTAAAAGAAATGCTCGATACATTTATCCGTATAGCACCAACACCAAGGCCAAGACATACAACCGTTCGGGACGTAAAACCTGAAGAAGATAAATTCAGCGGATTTATTTTTAAGATACATGCCAACCTGGATCCCAAACATCGTGACCGTATTGCTTTTTTACGTGTATGTAGCGGACGCTTTGAGCGTAATAAGTATTACGAGCATGTACGGCTTGACAGAGAGTTCCGTTTCAGTAATCCGTATAGTTTCTTAGCCCGTCAAAAAGATGTGATTGAAGAAGCGTATCCGGGTGATGTAGTAGGTTTATTTGATACCGGCAATTTTAAAATTGGTGATACATTAACTGAAGGAGAAAAGTTTTACTTTACAGGTATACCAAGCTTTAGTCCGGAAATATTTAAAGAAGTGGTGAATAAAGATCCGATGAAAACCAAACAACTTGAAAAAGGCTTATTGCAATTAACGGATGAAGGTGTAGCGCAATTGTTTACACAGTTTGGAGGCAATAAAAAAATAATAGGTTGTGTAGGAGAGTTGCAGTTTGAAGTAATTCAATATCGGTTATTACAGGAGTATGGCGCATCAGTTCAAATGAATTCGCTGCCATTTTATAAAGCCTGCTGGTTAACCAGTAAAGACCCAAAAAAGCTGGAAGATTTTATTCGTTTTAAGCAAGCCAATATTGCTGAAGATAAAGATGGACATATCGTTTATCTGGCACAAAGCGAATGGTTCTTAAACACGGAAATTTCAAATAACCCTGATATCGAATTTCATTTTACAAGTGAGATACACAAATAAGTATGAGTTCAGAGTTATGAATTAAGCGTTAATAAGTTTTTCGTTAATTTATAACTCATAACTCTCCATTCTGAACTTGTATTGATCATCTTATCAATATCACATAACCTGTTTGAAATGCATAACCACAATCCGTTTTTTCTCTGATATAGTAAACATAATTCGCCTGGTCGCTTAGTTTTCCTTTGTACATGCCATCCCAGCAATCAGCTATATTAGTAGTGTAAAATACTTTGTTTCCCCAACGGTCAAAAATAGCAAAGTCAATAAAAGGCAGACTGTCTTTTATTATCTGGCTTACACCAAAACAATCATTCAATCCATCACCATTTGGAGTAAATGCATTTGGCATAAATTTATTTAATGGTAACCTGCAGCCTTGTATTTTATCGGCACAGCTTAATGCACCTTTATACGTTAAATTAAAATTGTTTGGCAAACAGTATGTGGTATGGTTTAAGCCTACAATTGCAAAAGAATCCACATTACAATACAGACTATAATTGCCGGGGTTTCTGATACAACCTAAGGAAGAACTATCCTGTGTTACAAAATATATCCGTCCATCCGGTGCAGCCTGAAAAGCGTACGTAGCAGAATAAATATCCGACACGGCTAATTGCGATGGTAATATATTCTTGTCCTCTTCTTCATTTAAATTAAATTGATAAACCGGCGACTCGTCATTTTGCCCGATATAAAATTTTGTATTGTCGGGAGAAAACTCAAGTCCGTAAGGATGATGAATTGAAGTAGTACTGAAGCCACTTGATACGCTGCCGTAGGAGTTATCGAAGTGCAGGAGTTCAACCAGCGCAGGGTCTTTAAAAATGCCTTTGGTAGTAGCAATCATCCAGCAGCCATTATTGGATATTTTAATAGCTCCCGAATAATCACCGTTTTGGATTGGAAGGCCGGCATTGGAAACTACGGGTTCGGTATTGATTCCATTTTTGGTAATAGAATAGGCTTTAAATAAGCCACTCCCTAAATTTCTTGATACAACCCAAAAATCAATGCCGTTTGAATTTTTTGTAGCCGTCAATTTTTCGGTTACGTTACTATCCAGCAAAATATTTTTAGAGGAACTGTCAATCGCCCCCAAAAAACCATTAAGATTCATATCAACAATAGAATACCTTAATTCTTTAGCTGTTCCGTCAATAGGACTACCGATGGTAAAAATATAATACTGATTTTTGGAGTTGCTTGTATCCGGATTGGGTACAATTAAAACGCCTTGTTGTACATTACTGTTTCCAAATAAGCCAGTTCCATTGGGCATAATTGTATTATCGCTGCTCCAAACGGTGTCGCCATTTGTGTAGAAAAGAAGATTGCCTAAGGTATCGCTGATACTGGCACAGGCACTGCTGCTTACAATTTGTGAATTATTTGTTACAGCTGCACCCGGACTAAAATGTATAGAACTGCCATTGCCAAAATGCCAATTATTATATTGACCCTGTGCAATCACATAACCATTTACTGCAAGAAACAAACACAAGAAAGCGATTTTTTTCATGGCATGCGCCATAGTGCAAGAATGATACCGAAATGCAGATATCGGGATCTGTCTGATACCAGCTACCTAATCCGGAGCATACAAGCCCAGGATTGTTATCTTAAGAAGTGGTTTTAAGGTAAAATAAGAACTTCCGAAAATCATAAATCAGCCTGCCATGTAATTACAGCCTGCACCTGTTGATTTATCCGCAACTACCATCCATCGGAAGAACACTACAAACGTTTCGGAGTGTACTTCGAAAGGCTGGAAGTACAGCCCAAACGTTCTGTGTTGTCTCCTTTTCATTTTGCGTATTCTTCCAATGAGCGGAAGAATACGCAAAACCATTGGTAGTGTACTACAGAACGGTTTGTTTTAACACTCTAAGAGGTTGTAAGCGCAACAAATGGTTTTGTGTATGCTTCGGATAAACAGGAGTGTACACAAAATGACTGGTAGAGCACTACAAAACGGTTTGTCGTTTACTTCGGAAGGCCTGTAAGCGCAACAAATGGTTTTGTGTGTACTTCGGATGAACGGGAGCGTACACAAAATGACTGGTAGTGTACTACAAAACGGTTTGTCGTTTACTTCGGAAGGCTTGTAAGCGCAACAAATAGTTTGGTGTATATTTTGAAAAGTTGGGAGAGTATTACCATTGCGCCATAGATACGACAGAGGGCTAAAAAACAACTAAAATGTAAAAGTTCCATCAAAATAACAGGGTGCATAGTTATTTTGGTGGAACTCCGCATGCTTAATTTAATGACATTGCCCCGGGAGATTTAAAAGAAGTGCCTACCGCACCAAAATAACATTTCCTTCCCGCTGCACCTGTCCGCATGCTGTGATGGCTTTTATGATATAAACATAATTATCGGCATTGGCAGGCAAGCCTTTATAAGTGCCGTTCCAGCAATCGCCGATATTGGTAGTATGGAAAACCATGTTGCCCCAACGGTCGTAAATAGAGAAATCAATTTTTTCAATGAGTCCCCAATATTTTATACCATAACAATCATTCATACCATCGCCATTTGGCGTAAAAGCATTCGGCATATAATAACCTGATTTGTTATCCGCATAATTGGCATACACAATAATTGAATCGTAACCAACGCAACCTTCCGCATTGCTTCCTTTCACAATATATTTTACTGTTGATAAGGAAGAAGCAATGGGGTTTGAAACAGCCGTATCATTCAATCCGGTAGCAGGCGACCATTGATACCAGTCTGCACCCGAAGCCAATAATTGAGCAGTTCCGATACTGCAATCCAAATCATTGGATTTGCTTAGTTGTATATCCAATGGAGGTAATAGTGTAACTGTTGTAGTTAGTGTTGCTTTGTTGTTGCAGGTTGATTCTGTTATTTGTACCGTATAGGTTGTAGTGTTTGTAATATTCGTTAAAGGATTTGCAATAGCAGCATTGTTCACAGCACTTGCAGGGCTCCATAAATACTTGTCGCCACCACTTGCACTTAATTGTACGGGAGCTGTAGTACATACAGACTGGTCAGGTGATACGGTAAAATAAGGCAAAGCACGGAAGCTTACTCTTACAGAATCTGTGTTGACGCAGGAATTAGTACCGGTTACAGTAACATAATAAGTTTCATTATCAACTGGTGTAGCAATCGGGGTAGCTGTTGTTAAATTATTAAGAGTAGGAGTGTACTGCCATTGATACGTACCGCCGCCACTTACAGACAATTGAACAGAAGTATTTTTACAAATGCTGGTATCGTTTGACTTTACGATAACCGGTTTTGCATTAATAGTAAGTGTTACACTGTCTTTAGCACTACAGCCATATTGATTGATACCTGTAACAATATATTTCGTTGAAGTAAAAGGGGTAGCCACAGGGCTTGCACTTGTTGGATTGCGCAAACCAGTTGTAGGTGTCCATGAATAAGTAGTTGCTCCAATTGTATTCAGTTGAACAGGAGTTCCCTGACAAACAGCTGTATCCTTAATGGTTTTGATTGATGGAGTATCTACGCTGATTATAACACTGTCTTTCTGCAGGTAAACAGGATTAAACGATACATCATCCAATCCAAAATCGCAACCCAACAAGAAAATGGCTTGTGATGTATTGGTACAAACTATACGGATTGTTGCCAATGTGGTAGTATCTGAAGAAACCCAATTACCGCTGAATGGTATCCAGGTGTTTCGGGTAGATGGAGCTGTAATAGTACTGATGGCAACATTATTTACGCTTACCTGAAGCGGTGCAAAATTTTGCGTGTACAACGATGAGACCCATGCAGAAAAATTATACAAGGTATTTTTTTGCACCGGTACCGTTTGTTGCCATACCATCAATGTATCATAACCACCATTTACAACCATGAAATTACCGGTGCCGCCTCTGCCTTTTCCAACAAATGCTGTATGGAAGAAACTGGCATCTGCACCCACTGCATAACCGTTATAAGCTAATGGGAATAAACAGTTGTTCGAATTACAGTATGTATATGTTGTAATGAAATTAGTATTGCCTGATTCAAAATCGCCATTTTTAATAATGTTGGCTCCCTGGTTTTTTGTAGTAAAATAATAGGTTATGTTCTGTGGCGTGGATGTAGTTGGGTTTGCTAAGGTTGCATCATTCAGATACGTAACAGGCGCCCAGCAAAATTCAGTGCCGGCATTTGTTCGTAACAGTTTGCTATCACCATAGCAAATTGTTGTATCCGGCGTTAAAATCACATTTGCATTTACAGGATTTATTGCAATAACTTTTGTAACCGTATCAACACAGCCCAACGCATTTCTTACACTATATTTTATCGTGTAATTTCCATAAGAAGGATAAACATGTACGGGATGTACATTATTTGTAACAGAAGTTCCATCACCGAATATGTAAATTGAGTTTAAAGAATCTGTACCAATGCCATCAAACTGAATGGATAATGGATTGCAAACATTTTGATTGAATGTGAAATCGAAATTCAAAACTGTGTTGACTGTAACTGTTGCAACAGCGCTATCCATACATCCATTGGCATCTGTTGCAATCAGCTTGGCAATATGATTACCGGATGTAGTAAAATTGTGTGATGTATTTTGGGTAGATGCAGTACCACCATCATCAAAAGTCCATTGCCATGTTTTTATAGGGGATGTGTTGGTATAAGCCAGCCCTTTATAGTAGAAACCACTGCAGGAACTATCGCTTGTAGTAATACGTACAGAATCTATATTCTTTTTAAATGAAACACTGTCAATTGAAACTTTAAGATTCAAAAGATTGATACCATTCTGCCCGGGTTTAGCACCCCATGCATCATTTGAAAAATTGACATCAACCCCGTTTAATCCACCAATTGAATTAATTGTAATGCCCGCCGGTACTGAAGAAGATCGAAAGCTAACAACCCCGCCTGCGCCACCACCACCAGGGCCTGCTTCATAAGCAGCTTGAGAAGGCAGATAGGAGGCATTGGCACCTTTTCCTCCATTTGCCTGAAGTGTTATTGATGACGGATTATTAACGGTATTAACGTTTAACAGGATACTGCCACCTGCACCTCCGCCGCCCATTCCTTCCCAACAGTTGCCATTATTACATTCAAGACCTGAATCTCCATTGGATTTGATTGTATAGTTGTTGACAGAATTAAGTGTTGCAGCATTGATTAAAATAATTCCACCGCCGTTTCCACCAAAAGCAGAAAAACTGTTTGGAGGAGGATTATTAGCTTCACCATTGCCACCACCACCACCAAGAAAAACTCTGTCGTTATTTCCATAGTCCAATTTATAACCACCAATACCACTATTAATAATCATTGGAGAACATTGTCCATACTGGTTTCCGCCAATACCACCCACACCACCATTGCCACCACCACCACCGCCGGAATTAGCCTGGTTTCCACCACCGCCACCGTTTGCCAAAGCACCTCTTCCATTGCTTTTGGCAGTTGAGATTAATGCAATACCCTCGCCTTTTTTAGCACCTTCAATAGAGCCGGATGGATAATAATAATCAGGGCTGCTACAAAACCAATTTAGATTTTGTGTATTTAAACCATTGCCACCATTTAAACCTTTACCGCTTACATCTATATTGCCCTGTAGGGTAACGGTGTTCTTTGCATTTACAATCAATACGCCACCTTTACTTCCATCCCATGGTAAACAGGTTAGTGTACTTGTTACCGTTAGGTTATTATAATATGGTACTCTTATCAGCTGAACTTTGCCATCCGGAATATCATAGCTTTTCGTTAAGCTGTCGAGCAATAGTATAACATTACCTGTTTTACTTTTTACATAGTTAAATTCATAGTTGCCGGCATTTCTGTAATCCGTAATAGTACCAAAATTGGCTGTATTGCTTGTGTCTATAACCGCACCTTTCATCTGCATCAGTACAACGGTATCGCCTATATTAAAGGTAGACGCATCTTCTACGGTTATTTTGTTTTCGCAACTATTTAATGCAAGTACGGGAGTGTAAGTATTAATAATTTGCGAACAACTGTTTACAGTTAGTTGTACATTATTTGAAACAAACCGACAGGTGGAAGAACCAATATTACCAACTTCAGCCGATAATAATTGAAACTGATAAATACCCGGATTTAATCCGGATTCTTTATACGTTAAAGAAGTGGCACCTGCAATATCTGTAAATGTTTTTCCGGTATCTATGCTTATCTGCCATTGGTAAGCAGGATTATGTAAGCCTGTTGAAACAGTACCCAATAAATTTACACTGTCTGTCTGGCACATAGATGCAGTACTTAATGCAGCTGTAGTAGTAGGTCCGCAAGGGCGGAAAGTTATATCGTCAATTGCTAAATCATTGCCCGGTTGAGCACTTCCGCCAATATTGTTATTAGCCAATACAAGTGTAACAGAACTTAAACCAACCGGCATTGTAAATACAGATCCGTATTGTTTCCATGTCATGGAATTTGTAGTAGGAATATCGCCTGTATTAAAAGTTCCCAATACTGCCTGATTAGAAGGATTTAGAATATTAAATGTAATGTTTGGAAAAACAGAGTTGGCCAGTTTTGCCGGATTCAAAACATTCGCAATCCATGCAGCAAACTCATACGTAGTACCCGGGCATAAGCCGGTAACAGTTTGCGTATAAAAATTGCCGGGTGTTGGAGCTGCATTAAAAAATGCCATATATCCATTCGGATTTCCTGTATGATCGGTAGCTCCAAAAAACCATGCAGGATTAGACGGTACCTGATTTACAATAGTATAAAATCCATCTAAAACAACATTGGCAGGAGGTTGACCTACAGCTCCGGCCTGATAAGAATAACTGGTACTTGCAGATGGCACAATAGTAGAAAGTTGGCCACCGGGATTTGTAACACCACTGCCAAAAGTTATGTTTACAATTGGAGCACCCAATGTACCTGTACAAAATTGTGGAATGCAATTAATTGCTGCAATATTTACAGTATCCTTTCCGATACAACCTGTAGCTGTAGTGCCTGCTACAATATAAGTACTGTTGGTTGTTGGTGTCGCAACAGGGTTATAGATATTCGTAGCAGAAAGACTTGTACTACTCTGTGTCCATGAATAGGTGTTTGCTCCGGTAGCAGTTAACTGAACAGACGAACCAATGCAAATAGATGTATCCTTATTTGTTTTTACATTAGGCGAATCAACCGTTATGATAACGCTATCACGTTGGATGTAAACAGGGCTAAATGAGATATCATCTAGGGCGAAATCGTTGCCACCCTGAACTAATGTATTATTCACAAGCGAGATTGTAGCAGTAGTATTATTTCCTGAATTCCAGGTACTGTAAAATTGCCCCCAAATACAAGTTGTGTAATTTGTCCTAAATACATTTCCAATAAGATTACCGTTAATGGAAAATTGTAAGGAAGATGTTGTAGGATCGTTAGGTGTTAAATTTTGTGCCCAGGCAGAAAAAGCATAATTCGTATTAGGCAATACATTTATAGTTTGTGACCAAACAACTACATTCGGAATTGCAGCACCGTTAACAAGCATCATATTTCCATTCCCCGAAGCACCCGTATGATCAGAGCAATGGCTCATTCCCGGATTCCATGCATTGGGACTATTGCCAATAAAATATTGAGCGCCAGCTGTATTTGGATTAGCAGAAACATATTGTGATGTGAATCCGGTATTACCGGCATCAAAAGTTCCGTTTGTAATTAGGTTATTACCTTGTACAGAAGATGTAAAATAGTACGTAATATTTTTTGTTGCCGCAGTTGTTGGATTTGCTAAAGTCGGGTTATTTAAATAGGTTGTCGGCGACCAACAGAAGTTAAGACCCGGCTTGGTGCGTAATTGTTTAGTTGAACCATAACAAATAGTAGTGTCAGGCGTAATGATAATGTCAGCAGGTGTTGTAGTTACTACTATGGATTTTGTTAGGGTATCTATGCAGCTACCAGGCTTACTTACACTATATCTTATCGTATAGCTTCCCGGTATTGAATAAGTATGTGTAGGGTGTGTATTGCCATTTGAAAAAGTGCCATCTCCAAATGAAAAATATGGATTTAAAGAATCGCTGCCGGCAGCATAAAATTGTACAGATAACGGGTTGCAAATATCCTGATTGTAATAAAAATCAAAATTTAAAGGAGTACAACAAGAGTCTATAACAAGTGTACAATTGGGATTTGTCTGGTTAATTGCAGCTGCCCCATTCAATGTTCCGTTCCATGCAGGATTTCCTTGTTTATTATTGAGGTCATTGAATATGTAATATGCAAGTAATCCGCTTTGCGTAGCAGGATTAGGTAAAGAGGTGTTCATGTATGCTTTTATCTGTGCTTGCGTACGAGCCACATTCCAAATGCGCACTTCATTAATATACCCTTTTAAAGCACCCGGTTGAGTGCCGGCAGCATAGTTTCCTATCTTAGTTACAAGGTCGTTTGTTACAAGGTTTCCTGTAGCTGGTTTGCTGCCCATTAAAAAACCATTTCTGTAAAATTTTAAAGTAGAGCCATCATAAACGAGTGCAGCATGATGTGTTTTTTGGTTTGTATAATCACATGCAACAACCTGATAGAATCCATTGGTGGTGGTTATTTCGGCAGTAACGGGTCTTAATAAATAATTTGTATTCGAAGGATCTGTATGTTTTGATACAAGATTATAAGATATATTAGAAGGTATAAAATAAAGACTATCAGCATTAAACTCCGCCTCAACAGTAATTTGATTTCCGGTAACATCTAAATCTCCTATAGATACATAATCAGTTGTAGAATAATTACTGATATGAAGCCAGTTATTACAATTTCCGGTACAGTTGGTTACAGTTAAATGTACTGTTCGTACGCTATCACAACCTGCTACATTTTTAATTGTATCTATTATATAAGTACCGGTGGTAGAATGGCCCAGATATGTATTGCCACTACAAATAGTAGTGTCTTTTACGCTACTTGTTGGAACGCAGCAATTAGTAGCTGCATTTGACCCAATTATAGAATTTGTTGAAGTATTACTTTTTACTGAACCCCAAACGTTCAAACCAAAGTAGTTGTCGTTATTAATATAAGCTTGATCATCTGTTCTATTTAAAAGTGTAATTGAGATTGTGTGTGTGCCGGAAGGTAATGTAGAACTAATTGTATAATTTTTGAAAGAGCTGAAGTCAGTGTAAGCAACGCCACCAGTAACAAGTGAATTGCCTCCATCTATTGATACTGCAGAAACATAATTATCTCCTGCAATATTTAAGTTAATTGTAATATTATCCGCAATAACAGTTTTAAACGTTCTTGTTACTGTCATTGTATATACTCCGTTATAAACCGTATTGTACCCATTTGTACCATTGTTAACGCTGCTGATATAATTACTGTTTGCATTTGAAATCCAGTTTGGATTACGAGGGATCGCCCAGGCATTGCTGCCTGTAGCTACTTCGCCGGTTACGGCAAGCATTAAGGGAGATATTGAAGATACTAACCAATTGGGGTCTTGTTGACCTGCAGGTATAATAGTATTGGTAGTTGGATTATACCCTGTATTAATGATTAAGTTGTTGGTGGTTGAACAAGGACAGGTAATTACAGTAAGATGTACTGTTCGAATACTGTCGCAGCCTACTGAATTTTTAATTGTATCTATATATGTACCGGTAGTAGAATGAGCTAAATAACTATTGCCCTTGCAAATTGTAGTATCAATAGTATGAGTAGTAGGGATGCAGCAAGAGTCAATAATTAATGTACAGTTAGGATTTGTTGCATTAATAGAAGCTGCACCAGACAATGTTCCATTAAAAGTTCCATTGCCCTGTTTATTTAATAAATCATTAAATTCATAATAAGCAACCAATCCTGTTTGTGTAGTAGGATTCGGCAAGGAAGAGTTCATATAAGCTCTTAGCTGAGTTTGAGTGCGAGCTACATTCCATATCCTTACTTCATTGGTATAACCTAAAAAATTCTCAAGTGTAACACCCGTATATAAACCAATTCGGGTAGGAAAAGTATTTTGATATAAATTACCTGATGCAGGAACCTGACTCATTAAGAATCCATCCCTGTAATATTTTAGTGTATTGCCATCATAAACCATGGCAATATGATAGGTTTTATTTAATTCAATCGGGCAAACATCGGGCGTACCAAAAAAGCCATTACTTGTAGTAATATACGCATGTGTTGGACGTAAAAGATAGTTAGTATTAGGTGGTCCAAGATGTTTGGAGACAACATCTCCTTCATTTCCATCACCGGTACCTGCAACATAAGGTTGGGTTCTGTTTATAGTAGCCTCAATAGTAAGTTGGGTTCCTGTAATATTTATTTGACCTGCATCCACATATGATGGAAGGGAAGGTGTGTTTAACCAATTGTTACATTGTAGTGAGCAGTTTTTTACTACAACACTTACAGTGTCAGTAGAACTTCCGCAACCTGGCACAGTAACAGTTACTGTATATTTTCCTGTATTGGCAAGAGTTGAGGTGCCAATTACTGGATTCTGTGCATTGCTGGTAAAGTTATTAGGACCTGCCCAACTATAGCTTGCAGAGGAGATCGTATCTGCAAATAGATTTATAGGAGAACCTATGCAAGGATTTGGTGTAGTAGTAAAAGCATTGGCCTGAAACGTATTGTAATCACTAAAATATCCAAAACTGGCACCGGTATTTACACCTCCCTGAAAAGCACCCATTTGAAAAACTTTAGCCGAGTTTGTAACTTTAATTATGTTACCAACTCCATAATTGGCACTAAGATCTATATTTGCTTCATACCATAAGCCTCCGGTATTTGGTACAACATTGAATTGGTTTCCTGTAATTACTCCACTAGCTCCATTAATCAGGAAACTATTTTGCCCTCCGTTTTGTACCAATAAAACAATTCCAAAACTCTCCGCACTACTTCTTGCTACTGAAACCGAATTGCTACCTGTACAATTAATTTTAGGTAAGATTGCAGCACTTACCTCACAGCCTACGCCTGCTAATTGATAGGCATAACTTGGCAAGGAAGTTTGTATATAAGTAGAACTGTTACTTACAGATAATTCTGTTGATTGCCCTGCATTAAGAGTTGTAACCAAAGCTCCATTTTGATAAACAAGTGTATTGTTTTGAGTGGCTGTAACAAATACCTGATCGTAAGGAGGATATAATTTTGTTTGTATTGCAATATAATCAGTGCCCGTAATATTAACAGGAATTGTCTGATCCCCGGCTAAATCTCTGCAACCACCATTATTGAATGCTGCACCCGCAAGCAAATCGTCAGATAAGGTGATGGCTATAGGTTTGGTAGAACTTACAGCCGAGCCTTGCAGATGCTGAGCAGCACTTTGTGATGCGGCAATAGCTGCATAGGTTTGCCCCGCATTTAATGTTATTGTAAATGGAATGTTAGCACTATGTCCAACAATATCGTGTGTTGGTGTTATTGTTACAACCGTATTATCCTGTGTTGCAACAATATTAAAAGATGAATAAGGTAATGGTAAATAATCATTCCCGTTATCTAATAAATATTGAGATGATATATAAAATTGTGTACCTAATGCATTTCTCCCTTTTAGAGAATATAATTCGGGGTTAAGGCTTCCTGCATTTACATCGTAATAAACAGAGATATTATTATCTGAAGTTATTTTTAAGCCCTTATTTTGAACTACATTTCCGGGAGTACATTCTATACTATTTATCCAATTAGTAAGATCAACAGATTGGGTTGTGTTGGCCGGCACAAAGACGGTTTGTGTAACCATTCCTCCATTTGCCGGCTGAGATATTGTTACGTTGCAATCTTTTTGATAAGAAGATATTCGTAAAATAATAGGTCTGTCAAGGTTGTACCCCGATGATAACCCCGCTGATACATCCGGGGCTGCAAACCAAAATGTAGTATCGGTCTGAGCTTTAGAAATAAAATTGCAAAGTTGTAATAAAAAGTATAGAAAGATAATTTTCTTCATGTAAGGTAAATTCGTGTCGTGTACAGTTAGTTGTATGAAGATATATGAAATTTTCAAAGTCGGTAAAATTATAAGATGTTACTTTCTTTAAACTGATTGGGAATAAAGATATTTAAAGTAATTAAAAATATATGAGGAATATAAATAATAATTTTTTTGTAATATTGGCATATCTTATTAAGAAACATTTCCACATTTAAAGTAATAAAATGAAAACCAAGTTGCAGGTTATTGTATTTTTTGTTTTAATGATAGCGTTAACCTCTTGTTCTAATACAAAATTATTAACAATGCATACCTGGCATATGGATGAAACACAGATACAGATAGGTAACGAACAAACTTATTACAAATTGAATGGACTTAATACTACTCCTTTTGACTATTCAAGAGTGCGGTTTGTATTTAAGAAAGATGGTACAGGGGTTTATACGGATGGCTCTGATAGAGTATATTCTTTTACATGGGTTTTTGATGCCAATGATAAAACAAAATTGAAAATGACCATTAAGTACAGCGAAAGTAAAATAATGACATTTGATTATAATTTTGTGGAAATCACCAATCACTCATTTACATATACAGAAACATACTCCGAAGGCGGAATTTTTGTAATGTCGCAAAACCGGTATATACCATTTCCTTAGCTTATAACCCAGTATAATTATGCGGGGTAATTTTCTTTAATTCAGCCTTAAGGGATGCTGATATTTTTAATTTAGTTATAAATGTATGAATGGCTTTTTTATCAATGGCATTTTTACCTCTTGTAAGGTCTTTCAACGCTTCATAAGGTTGCGGATAATTTTCACGGCGTAATATGGTTTGTATTGCTTCTGCTACCACCGCCCAGTTTGCTTCCAGATCGGTTTTAAGTTTGGCTTCATTCAATACTAATTTCCCCAATCCTTTTTCTATTGATTTTATAGAGATGATGGTATGTGCAATAGGCACACCAATATTCCTTAAAACGGTAGAGTCGGTAAGGTCACGTTGCAACCTTGATATGGGTAATTTGGTTGAAAGATGCTCTAGCAAAGCATTTGCAATGCCTAAGTTTCCTTCGGCATTTTCAAAGTCAATGGGGTTTACTTTGTGCGGCATGGCGCTGCTGCCTATTTCACCTTTTTTCGTTTTTTGTTTAAAATAATCCACGCTGATATAGGTCCAGACATCACGTGCAAAATCAATCAGTATATTGTTGATACGTTTGATGGCATCAAAATGGGCAGCCAATGTATCGTAATGTTCTATTTGTGTGGTGTATTGCTGACGTTGCAATCCCAGTTTTGCTTCGCAGAATTCATTCGCAAAATTCACCCAGTTGTATTTTGGATAAGCAATATGATGTGCATTAAAGTTGCCAGTGGCGCCGCCAAATTTTGCAGTAAAAGGAATATAGCTGAATAACTGGATTTGATTTTCCAATCGTTCCACAAATACCATTAATTCTTTACCCAGGCGTGTAGGCGATGCAGGCTGTCCGTGTGTACGGGCTAGCATTGGAATATCTTTCCAGGTAATGGCTAAATCATATATTGCTGTTTGCAGATTAATAATAGCAGGCAGGTATTCGTTTTCTATAGAGTTTTTCCAAAGCAATGGAATAGCAGTATTAT
>Ga0206875_1069_pt1 | contig 26163 bp, 16 predicted proteins | sample Alteio_BWOrgCont_9_FD_152616 | JGI IMG/M metagenome (GOLD analysis project Ga0206875, IMG submission 152616) | Enriched cells from forest soil in Barre Woods Harvard Forest LTER site, Petersham, Massachusetts, United States -... | ecosystem: Environmental > Terrestrial > Soil > Temperate forest > O... | reverse complement strand
AGGCATAGGTTCATTTGGTACCAGGGTATAAGCAAAGCCCCGCATCTCTAAATACCTGTCGAGGCCCAGATAAGCCGATGAGCCAATGGTTACAGCAAAACAAATTGGCCTTTTCCAGTCGTTGGTGGCAATAATGTCAAGCATTACAAGTGAGCTTTTGGTAATATACTGGCCCTGTATGGTCCATTCAATTTTATCGTCGCCATGTTTTAAAAACAGGTAATGGGTAGGTATGTAGTTTACCACTTCGCCCGTTCCGAAATCCATTTTATCGGCAGGATTTTTGCTTTTTTCAAATTCCAGTACCGATTGAAGCGATTGATAATCGGAGCCTGTAGCATTTTTATCAGATATAAAAGCATAGTCGCGTACTCCGTCTTTTATTTCATCTTGTGTAAAGCTCAGTGCCAATGGAGCCGCATCGAGAAAGGCAGAGCGCATACGGTTAATATAGCGGGCAGTACCCAGTAACGACATATTTACTATCAACACATCGCGGCGGTATTTATATTTTGCTTGCACATAAAGCAGTGGAAAGGTGTCATTATCGCCATTGGTGAATAGTATGGCATTCTCATCGCACGACATTAAATAGTTTTTTGCTGTAGATATCATAAAAGAGCTGTAAAGGTTATCCTTCAGTTCTTTATTGGCCTCTTGCTCGTTTTGGTATACCATCATATCGAGGTAAGCCACCATATATTCATCATCTATTTTAATGCCTATATTGCCTACAGGGGTTTCGAATTTCGGGTTTACCTTTTTTAGTTCCTTAAATGTTTCAATAGCCAGGTTATGGTATTTGTTGTATTCAGCAAGCTGTTCTGCCGAGAGGCAATTCATACCATCGGCAAGTTTGAACATTTTGCTTTTATCGGCAAATGCATCGTTGTCGTTCAGCAGTTCATCAGTTGCATACGAATATGTTCTGCCCAATGCATATAGCATTGAATCGGGTAGGTTTTTAGCGTCTTTGTAATCGGCTATCATATCCCAAACCCAGCCGCGGTAATTATAATACGGATACATGTTAAGCCCTTGTGCATCGTAATCGCTTAAAAAATTAGTTATATGTTCACTGCTCTCGGTTGCCGAAGTAGCAGGGTTAAACCTTACGCCTAAAAAAAGGTCTCTGTCTCTCGACCATAATAACTGATCGCTGGTAATGGTATCTCCGGCAAGTGATTTAAACAAAACAATGTGCCAGCCATCGGGTTTCTTCTGGAATTTCAATAGCCTTGTGTCGGCAATGTCCTTTACTGAATACTGGCGGAAGAAATAGGTAAGCACATTGTTATAGCTTGGGTATTTTAAATAGCCCCATTGTGCGTTTGCAGCAATAACAGTAAGTAAGGAGAATAAAAGGAGCAGTTTGTTTTTCATGGCAGGTATATAATGGAGACTAAAATAATTAATAATACTGAGATGATTGAAATATTGCAGGCCCTATTACATAAGCTGGTACCGAGCAACCAGTGAGGGGTTTTATTGCGTCTCTTCCAGTTTGTTTAAGAGTTCGGTTCGGTGGTTTTTTTTGAGCAATTTTTCCAGATCTGTATGTATGGCATTTTTTGTTTTATCGTCTAAGACCATTGTGCCGCTTTCATTGTTTATATTGTGATGTAGGTTGTAAATAAAGGTATTTGCAATGGCATCGGCTTTTGCAGTTTGCCCTATATCGTAATACGATGAAATACACTGGAACATCGATTGATCATATTTAAGTTTTTCATTTGGGAAAAGTTCTATACATCTGTCAAGTACCTTCAATGCCGAATCGTTCTGATTATTATGCATCAGGCTTTGTGCAAGGGTTGAAAAAAAAATACGATAATCCATTGCTATCAACCTTTCTGCCGATACCAGCGAATCGGCTCCTTTCCATGAATACTTATTCATAAGATTATCATAAACAATATGAGTATTTACCGACATGGCCATTCCACTTGCTTCGGCATTTGCCGACGGGTTTTTGGTGGAAACAATCTTGTAAGTAAAACCCTGCATTTCAAGGTATCTATCAAGGCCCAGGTAAACTGCACTACCTGTCATGCTGCCAAAGTACACGGGTCTTTTCCAATTATTAGTTACCAATGCATCAAGCATAAGTAAGTTGCTTCTCAGGAGATATTGGCCGGGTAGTGTCCATTCCATTTTATCACTGCCATGAATAAAAAACAGTTTATGCGACGGTATATAATTTATTGTTTGGCCAGCTTGTACCGAAATCTTATCGTTTGGGTTTTGGCTCCTGTCAAAGTCAAGCGCCGATTTCAATTCAATATAATCATCTTTGGTTCTGTCAATTATATAGGCATAGTCTCTGACTCCATCTTTTACTTCATCTTGTGTAAAGGTTAGTGGCAGTGGGGCTGCATCCATAAAAGCAGCGCGCATACGGTTTGCGTAGCGTACTGTGCCAAGTAATTCAAGGTTTACAACAAGTACATCTCGCCTGTATTTAAGTTTTGCCTGTACAAATAATAAAGGAAAAGTATCATTATCGCCATCTGTAAATAGTATGGCATTCGAATCGCAAGTCATTAAATAGTTTTTTGCCATCGACACCATAAAATCAGTGAATGTGGCATCCTTCAGTTCTTTATTAGCTTCCTTTTCATTTTGGTAAATCATCATATCCAGGTATCCGACCATATATTCATCAGCAAGCTTAATACCAATGTTTCCTATTATAGTTTCAAAATCAGGATTGAGTTTCTGCACGGCTTTATAGGTCTCAATAGCCAGGTTATGGTATTTGTTATATGTGGCAAGTTGCTCGGGCGACAGGCAGTTGACACCTTCCTGTAGTTTAAACATTCTTTTTTTATCGGCCATACCACTGTTGTTGTTCAGCAGGTTATTAGTGGCATAAGAATATGACCTGCCCAAAGCGTACAGCATTGAGTCGGGCAGATTTTTGACATCTTTATAATCATGTATAACATCCCATTCCCAGCCGGGGTAATTATAATAGGGAAACAGGTTATACCAGCGCCCCTGCCAGGCATTAAGCAGCTTAGCCATAATGGCATCATTTTCTTTTGCGGTCTGTGCCGGATTAAATCGCACATTAACAAAGGCAGCCTTATCTCTCGACCATAATAATTGGTCGCTTATGGTGCTATCCTGCATCATGTTTAAATACACCACATGCCAACCATCAGGTTTTTTCTGAAATTTTAGTTGATCTGTATTCTCAATGTCTTTTACCGAATATTGACGGAAGAAATATATCAATACATTACTGTAACTGGGATATTTGAGATATGCCCATTGCGCATTTGTAATAGCAGCAAAACTTAAGAGGCAGAGTAGGGGCAATAATTTCTTTTTCATTAGGTGGTAAATATGTATTTCAAAAGTAAGATAAAACTGATATCGCCATTGTGAGTGAATGATCTCATCGTTTCTTTTGGGAGTTCTGTACGCTTTTACTCCTCGTCCCGAGCCCTCGGGACTGTGGGCTTTCCGCTGCCATCCCTAACGCAAACAGCCCTAACGACTGCGAAGCCTCGGCACGTGAGGTGATAAGATGCACCATGGGAATGGACACATAGATGTAAAGTACTGTGCCAAATTGGAGTTATGGATTAATACTGAGATTAGATATATGACAAGAAAGGGAATCTACTTAGCGTACTTCTGTTTACGACGGAAGGCAATGACAATGCCCAATAGAACAATTAAACCGACAGGTATGCCCATGTTAATGAGTTGCCACTGGGTTTTGTATTTGGTGGCCTGCTCGGTGTTGAGTAAACGCAGTTTTAATTGCTTGGTGCGGACGGTAAGCAGGGCGCTATCTCCGCAGAGATAGTTCATGCAGTTTACAATAAACTCCTTATTGCCATAAATCTGATGTGTTACTTTAGATGTGTACCGGTCGTAGCCGAGTGGGTATGCCTCTTTCTTTCCGGGCTCCACATCATTAATTACCACATCGCCATCCGATACTACTATCATAGATGTTTTTTCGCCTTGTGCTTTAAAGCCCAATAATTTCAATGTATCGGGGCTCATATTAATGCGGTCCTTAAATGCTGATTCGAATTTACCTTCGAGCAATACTGCTACCGGCTGAAAGCCCTGGTCATATTCTCTCGGGTCGGGCTGACGACTAACAATATCAAAACTTATACGTGCAGGTGCATTGAGCAGTTTAGTTGTTTTAGATGTTTTTAATAAAATGGTTTTCTTTATGCCGGGTTGTTCAATGGTATCAATAGTGCTGGCATATTTAAGCTCTATCAGGTTAAGGTTGCGCACAATAGGGTTGTCACTCGTTGGCGAAATAAGGGGTTCGTAAACCCAGGGGTATAGTTGTATGCGGGGCTGCTCACCGGGCAGTGCTCCGTTAAGTGGTATAGCAGATGATTGCAGGTCGAGTATAAGGTTGCTGTTTAGTCTAACTCCGTAACGGAAAAGCTGGTCATCAAGGTTTAATTCGTTTTTAAATGCAATGGTAATGCCGTTGCGGCTAAGGCTATCCATAGGTGCGTACATTGGGTCAATGAGCCATAGCACTTTTCCGCCACGCATAATAAACTGGTCTATTATGTAGGCATCTTTATTGTCGATAGCCTTCATTGGCTTAGCAATAATTATGGCCTTGCACAGGTCGAGCCCTTTTAATAAATGATTTATAGGTAACAGGCGTACATCATAATATTCCGACATGGCATTTATTGCCCCTGCCAGGTGTATAGAATCAGGTTCGCCATGGCCCTGTATAAAGGCAACAATGGGCCTCATTTTTAAATCTATTTTATGTATGGCATTGTCAATATTATATTCCAGCCCTTCAATAGAATTATTTAATTGTGTTTCAGGGTCGGCGCCTAATTGATTTTCTAATATGTTAATGGGCATATCTCGCCCGGCGTATGTAAGCATTGCGCCCGGCCATATTACCTGCTCGCTGTTGCCCGAGCCACCCTGTGTATGCACAGTGGTAGGCTTAAGCCCATCTTCATATAATTGATGAAACACAGCTTTTGTTTCTCCCAATGAGGTAGGGTCAATAAACTGGTACTGCACATTGCCGCCCGAATAAGCATTATACTCATCCAGTATCTCTTTCATTTCATCGCGCAGGCGCACCCAGCTTGAGCCCGGCAGTTTACCGGCAAGGTAAACCTTGAAAAATGCAGTGGTCTTAAGTGATTTTGCGATCTCTTTCGATTCGTTAGAGAGTGTATAGCGTTTTTCAGAAGTAAGGTCGAAGCGCTTGAATACAAACGAACCCACATAATTGCAGAGTACAATAAGCACAATGCTAAGCACCAGGCGGGTTAAATCGCGCCTTTTATTTTTGCGGGTATGTGTGGTTTGTTCTACCATTTCCTGCTTTCTATGGATACCCTGCTCATTAATAAAAATACGGTGGATATACTTACAAAGTACAACACATCGCGTGTGTCTATAACGCCACGGCTCATAGATGAATAGTGGGCGCTGATGCCTAATTGCTGTATAAAATTGCCCACAATGCCCGATTGCGATGAACCGCCCAAATAACCAAAACCGGCATAGCAGAAGAAGCATAAAATAACGGCTACAATAAACGATATTACCTGGTTGCCGGTAATGGCCGAAGCAAATACACCAATAGACACAAAGCCGCTGGCTAAAAACAATAAACCAAGATATGAGCCCCATGTGCGGCCCGAATCTATATTACCAACAGGGTTGCCCAGTTTGTAAACCGATATATAATAGATCAATGTTGGCAATAGCGAAAGCACTACCAGTAAAACGCAGGCAAAGAATTTGGCCAATACAATCTGCATATCGCTAATGGGGCGGGTGAGGAGCAATTCCATAGTGCCCGATCGTTTTTCTTCGGCAAACGAACGCATGGTTACCGATGGTATTAAAAACAAAAAGAGCCATGGAGCCAGTACAAACAATGGGTCAATACCTGCATAACCGCCTTCTAATATGTTGGAATCCATAAAATCCTGCGGCAGCACCCACATAATTAACCCCATGCTGATAAGAAATACAGAGATAACAATGTACCCTATAAGGGAGCTGAGGAAAACAGATATTTCTTTTTTTAAGAGCGCGTACATAAGCGGCTGCAAAGGTAAAAAATTACCTCACCCTGTCATTACATGACATCCCTCTCCTTGTTCAAGGAGAGGGAAAGGAATATTTATCATAATTCATGATTGTTGAAGTGTCAATGCCTTGTTATCACCTCACGTGCCGCCACTTTACCTGATTAATTAGCTGTTTTTCTTCCATAATTCATAACTTATAACTCATAATTTATAACTGTTGTTCGCCCCCTCTTTCCCGCAGTTCACTAAACCGATTAGGCTGTTTGCTAAATGCCACCTGTATATATGGCAAAAAAGGGCTCTTTTTGTACTAAATAATAAGGAAGAGATATATAGCCCCCCCCCTTGAACTATGAAAACAATAATAAAACTATTTTGGGCCTTATTTATTGCTTTGGGATTTAGCTCAATGGTAAATGCCCAGCCTGCATATAAGATGAATTTGTATTATGATTCAGTATTCGTAAATAATGTAAAAGCAATTTTTACATCGGATGGCACACTTCATTGGAGACCAACTGGGTTGCCGGGCTATTGTGTGCCCAAAAATAATTTTGCATGTACAATTTTTGCCGGTTCATTGTGGATAGGAGGTATTGATGCAGACGGTAAATTGCATACTGCTGCTGAAACCTATTACCAAAACGGCACTGATTTTTGGCCCGGCCCTATAATGGATAGCGCAAGTTATTCCTATCATAATGATACTGTTTGGGATAAAATATATGTGGTAAATAAATCGACCATTGATAGTTTTAAAAGCGGTTTGTTTGGTGGTAAGATACCAAAATCAATACTCAACTGGCCCGGCAATGGAGATGTTTCGTTAGGTGAAATGCCGCAACTTGCACCCTATGCCAATGTTTCGAAAAGCGGTTATTATAACCCCTACGCCGGAGATTATCCACTCATTCGGGGTGATGAGGCTGCATATATGATTTATAACGATGCCCGTGTATCAAAACATACAGAAACAGGCGGGCTAAAATTTGGTATTGAAGTTCATTTAATGGCGTATCAATTTCAAAGTACAGATACAGCAGTAAATGAGGCCACCTTTTTGCATTATGACATCTATAATCGTTCAAAGAATACTTACGATAGTGTATATGCAGGTAATTGGGTCGATATGGATATTGGTAATGGTGATAACGACTATATTGGATGTGATACACTTAATAATTATTGGTACACTTATAATGCGGTGCCCTATGATTCCAGTGTTTCAGGGACATTTGCCGGAGAAGTGGGTTATTGTGGTACACCACCGTCACAAGCTGTCTTATATCTCTGCGATACGATGAAACATTTTCAATATTACAACAATGATTTTACAAGCCATGGCAATCCTGTCAATACCCGTATGTATTACAATTATTTGCATAGTATTTGGGGCGATTCAACACATGTTAAGTATTGGGATACAACTTCAATAAATACTAATTACTTTTATCCCGGTAACCCGGTAACCGGTACCGGTTGGTCAGAGGTAAGTGCTAAAGCTCCAATGGGAGATATGCGAGGCTTGAGTAGCATAGCGCCGTTTACGTTTACTCCGGGTAGTTGTAAAACGGTTGATATAGCGCTTGTTTTTGCCCAGAATCAACATCCCGGCCCAACAGCCAATTTACAAAGCGTTGCACTATTGTCTAAGTATATTTCAGATATTAAAAGCTTTTACAATAGCCAGGCTTATGGCTGCGATTCAGGCTTACTGGCAGTGAATGAAATAAAAACCACCGGTACTGAAGTAGTTGTTTATCCAAATCCAAGTAAAGGGGTATTTCAAGTACAAATGGAAAATGGAAAATTGACAATCGATAATGAAAAAATACAAATTGGCGTTTATAATATATTAGGGCAAGAAGTGTATTCAGAATTGTCAACTGTCTATTCTCCATTGTCAATTAATATAAGCAATAATCCTTCAGGAGTTTATTTTTATAGAATAATTGATGAAAATGGAGCACCCATTGCAACAGGGAAAATGGTAATACAGAAATAGTATAGCGGATATGGTAATAAAGCACAGAATTGTATATTTACAGCAGTTTACCCTGCTAAGCCGAATGAGAAAAAAGACAGTTCATAAAGTTTTTAAAGTAGAAAGTAGAAAGTCAAATGGACTTTATACACTTTTTACTTTACGAACTTTCTACTATAGCCTGTTTTTCACTTTCAGCTTTTCACTTTTCACTTTTCACTCCTATGGCGCTGTCGCTGATTCTCTTTTATCGCGCCTTACTACCGATAAGCAGGATACTAACCGGGTAAATGATCTGGTTGCCCTTAGTGTGCGTTATTCTGAAATGGGACAGATAGATACTACCGTTAAGCTGGCTACGCAAGCCGCCGCACTGGCACAAAAACTGCATTTCAGCAAAGGCTCTATGGCTGCATATACTTGCATGGGGTATACCTACCAGAGTACAGGCAATTTTGTGAAAGCTATAGAGGGTTATACCAACGGCTTAAAAGTGGCCGAAAGCATTGGCGATAAAGTGCATGTGGCTAAGTTCAATGGTAAAATAGGCACTGTTTATTCCGACCAGGGGAACTTTGATAAAGCCCTCGAGTATTATTTCCTCGACCTGAAAGTAATGCAGGATATTGGCGATAAAAAAGCCATTGCACAGGTTACCGGAGATATTGGTAATGCGTATGAGTACCAGGGAAATTATGTAAAAGCGTTGGAATACGATTTCCAGTCGCGGCAGATGGATGAAGATAATGGTGACAAGCAAAGCCTTGCCATTGTTAACGGCAACATAGGTAATGTATACGTAGATGAAAAGGACTATAAATCGGCGCTTGATTATTATTTTAAGGCAATTAAGGTTGATTCGGAGTTGAATAATAAGAACAGCATAGCGGTCAATATTGGCAACATTGGTAATATTTATGGCATTTTGGGTGAGCGTGATAAGGCGCTTGATTATGCCCTTAAGGCGCTTAAAATTGACGAAGAGATTGGTAACAAAGAAGGTGTGGCAATTAATACAGGCAATATTGGCAGCATGTATTCCGACAGGAAGGATTACGCAAATGCAAAAACATATTTATTTAAAGCGCTTGATGCTTACGGTGTGTTAGGCAGCAAGCAAGGAATAGCAGCTACGATGGATAATATTGGGGGATTGTATCTGGAACAGAAAAATTATCCTGAAGCAGAAAAGTATTTTCTTGAATCTGCCCGTTTAGCCGATAGCCTGCATTATTTACCATGCAGCGAGGAAGATTACCAGGACCTGAGCAAGCTGTATGCCGAAACAGGTAAGTGGCAAAAGGCTTATGAGGCATCATCAAAATATAATGCAGTAAAAGATAGCATGTTTAGCCAGGATAAGAGCCAGGAGATAGGCCGCCTGGAAGCCAAGGCAGGGTATGATAAAGAACTGGCGTTACAAAAAGCCGAGAAAGCAAAAGATGGCGCTGTAGCCGAAGAACACAGTAAAAAGCAACGAGTATTAATACTTCTTGTATCTGCAATTGCACTTATTTTATTATTAATAGTGATAATGATCTTCCGCTCGCTTAAAAATGTACAGCGCGAAAAGAAACTGGCCGATCAGCAAAAATCATTAATGGAATTAAGGGCTTTGCGCGCGCAAATGAATCCTCATTTTATATTTAATGCTATAAGCTCTATTCAGCATTTTACATTGCAGAATGATACTGAAGCAGCACAAAAATATTTATCGAAATTCTCGAAGCTTATACGCGGTGTGCTGGAGAATTCGAAATATGAAAGCATACGCCTGGCAGAGGAATTACAAATGCTGCAATTGTATATAGAACTTGAGCAGTTAAGGTTCTCATCTAAATTCAGTTTTGAAATTAATATTGATAAAGCCGTAGATACCGAACGTGTGTTAATTGCCCCGCTTATTATTCAGCCATTTGTAGAGAACGCGATTTGGCACGGACTGATGCACCTGCAGGATAAAATAGGTAAGCTGACCATTACAATAACCAAGAATGGCGATAATCTGAAATGTGTGGTGGATGATAATGGAATTGGCAGGAAGCGCGCCGTGGAAATACGAAACGCCAAAATGCACCGTTCCATGGGATTATCAATTACACAGGAAAGAATGTACGCAGGCAATATGACAGTTAATTTTATTGATAAGGAAAATGCTGATGGTTCCCCTGCCGGAACTACGGTGGAAATACTAATGCCCGTAATGATAAACAAATCGCAATACGCATAAGTTTAATTACGAATTAAAAATTACGAATTACGAATCATGAGTGTCCAAGAAAATAATAATAACCCGAATAATTACGAATGAAAACGGATAATATTATTCAACAAAAAAGTTTTGCATTTGCTATTCGTGTAATAAATGTCTATAAATACCTTGCTTCAGAAAAAAAGGAGTTTGTTTTATCTAAGCAGCTGTTGCGTTCAGGTACTTCTATTGGTGCAAACATTGAAGAATCTATTGGAGGCCAATCAGGGAAGGATTTCCTATCTAAAATGAGTATTTCTTATAAAGAAGCACGCGAAACAATCTATTGGTTAAAATTGCTTCAGGCAACAGAATATCTTAGTAATCAGGAAGCACAAAGTCTGTTGAATGATGCGGAAGAGATTTGTAAAATAATTGGTAAAATACAAATAACGTTAAAATCCAAAGATTCGTAATTCGTAATTTTTAATTCGTAATTGATATGAGTTTGAACGCAATAATAGTAGACGACGAGGCCTCAGGAGCAGGCTCGCTGAACATACTTTTAACCAAGTATTGTCCGGATGTAAAAATATTGGGGACTGCTAACTCTGCCGACCAGGCCGAGAAAATGATAAATTCACTATCGCCTAATCTTGTTTTTTTAGATGTTGAAATGCCACATGCCGATGGCTTTCAATTGTTGGCACGGTTTAAAAAAATAAGCTTCGATGTGATTTTTACTACTGCATATAACGAATATGCACTCAGGGCTATAAAACATAATGCACTTGATTATTTGCTGAAACCAATAGATAAAGACGAATTGATTGCTGCTGTAAAAAAGTGTGAAGAGAAAAAAGCCAGCGGACAGGTAGATTATATTAAAGTGGAGAATCTTATATCATCCTTGGCACAAGCTCAAAAATTGCAGAAGTTGCCCGTACCAACTTTAGAAGAAATACTATACGTAGATATTAATAACATAGTACGTTTCGAAGCCGATTCGAATTATACTATGATATATCTGAAAGCAGGAAAGAAAATTACATCTTCAAAAACACTCAAGGAATATGAGCTAATGCTCGTAGGCCAACCCTTCTTTAGGGTGCATAAAACACATTGCATAAACCTTACCGAAATAACCAAATACATTAAAGGTGATGGTGGCTTTGTAGTTATGACCGATGGCGCTACCATAGAAGTATCGAGGCAAAAAAAAGCGGAGTTGCTTGCGTTGATGGCTTTGTAAGTTGTTGACGACTGGAATTGCAAAAATGATTAACTTTAGTGAATGTGTTCAAGCGATAATTTAAAATAAAATTACCCCATCATGAAAAAATATTACTTGTTAAGTTTTGCTTTAGTCATAATAGGAATAAGCAACGCGCAGTTCACAGATCTTTATTATTTCAATAATAACACCACAAGCGGTGCCAATCCAAATGGCACATTAGCTCTATCTGGGAACGTTCTGTACGGAATGACTGAATATGGCGGACAATATAGCAATGGTAGCATATTTTGTATCAATACTGATGGAAGTGGGTATAGAGATTTATTTGATTTTAACGGCACTTCTACCGGTAAGTTACCACTCGGCTCTGTAACTCTTATCGGAAATAAATTATATGGAATGGCACGCGGTGGTGCATTTTTATCCGGAATTATTTTTTCTATCGACACAGATGGTAATGGATTTAATGCCATGTTTAATTTCAATGGTAGTACAGGTAACACTCCTTGCGGTTCATTAACCCAGGTTGGAGGGCTTTTATATGGAATGACCAATAGTGGAGGTACGAAAAACTGGGGGACAATATTTTCTATTGATACCAGTGGAAGTGGTTTTAGGACCCTGTACTCTTTTGATAACACCCATGGCGGAGACCCTCAAACAGATTTACTATATGCAGGAACAAATAAATTGTATGGAATGACAACATCATATGGTGCCAATGGTATAGGTTGCATTTTTTCTGTTGATACCAGCGGGAATGACTATTTGGATATGCATGACTTTGTTTATGCTACAGGAGGGAACCCATATGGCGATTTAACTTTAATAGGTGGTAAGCTTTATGGTATGCCAAATTATGGAGGATTAGACAGTATGGGTTGTATTTTCTCAATTGATACCAGTGGAACGGGATATAAAGATATTCTTGCCTTTAACGGTGTTAATGGTGAATATCCGGCTGGAACATTAGCGTATTCAGTTACGGATGGGTTGATATATGGTATGACAACCGGTGGAGGTGCAGATAGCGTGGGGAATATCTTCACCTTAGATACAAATGGAACTAATTATACAGACATTTTTGATTTTGATACAGCAGAAGGTGTTAATCCGGCCGGTTCAGTAATTCTTACAGGTGGCAATACAATTTATGGAATGACGAATAGCGGAGGCTCACATAATAATGGCACTATTTTCAGACTTAAAACAATTATAACCTCAATCAATGGAGTATCTTCTAATTCAGGGGCCGTAAAAATTTACCCCAACCCATCCAACGGCATGTTCACCTTTGAGTTAAAAGTGAATAGTGAAAAGTTAAAAGTTGAAGTGTATAACATTATGGGAGAGAAAGTTTATTCTCAATACTCTATAGCTAATGCTCAATTCTCAATTGACTTGAATACTCAACCTGCCGGAATTTACTTTTATAGAATAACCGATAAAGAAGGTGCGTCAATAGGAAGCGGGAAACTTGTGATTCAGAAGTAATAAAACGATTTGATAATGTGATGATTTGGTAATATGATAATGGCTGTGTGATTTCATCATCAAATCACCAAATGGTCGAATTATCAAATTATTCCGTATTTCAGTTTAATTTATTAGATTTGCTTGTACCAAAACTATCCTGGATGCGAATAAAGATTACTTACCCCGTAGTTATCTTTCTTTTACTAATAAGCAACATTACTTTTTCCCAAAGTTTTTGGATAGAGAACTGGCTTGGTTGTTCCTGTGCGCAAAGCTGCACAACCTATACGGGCCCTAACGGAGCCTGGTCGGTAGCAGCAACAGGCACCAACGGTGCAGCAGCTAACGAATGGTATTTTAGCTACGAGGAGCAGGCTATGGGGCAGGGACAATGTGGTTCTGCTTCGGGCACTAAGGCCACTGCACATATAGGTAATGTATCTACATCGCCCGCTGCTGCATTATTTTGCCCAACAGGTGATTGCGGTGCTGCTTATGATGCCGCTAATGGAGCTCCGTCGGTAGTTACCAATACACGGTTACAATCTCCGGTTATTAATTGTACCGGTAAATCGAACATAGAATTATCGTTTAACTATATAATGGGTGGCGAAGCCGGAGCCGATTATGGTACTGTTTACTATTACGACGGAACTACATGGGCGTCGATTGTTACGCCTCCTGTAACGGTTGTTTGTGGTGGCGGGCAAGGGAAATGGGCAAATTATAAAGTGACTTTACCTGCAAGCGCCAATAATAATGCTGCTGTGCAGGTAGGTTTTAACTGGCAGAACGATGCTAATAATTCAGGTAACGATCCTTCACTTGCTATTGACAGCATACAACTTATTACACTGTCCGCACCCCCGGTAACATATTTTACCGCTAACGATTCTGTTATTTGCCAGGGTACTACCATTCAGTTTACCGATAAATCTACTAATAGTCCCACCAGCTGGAACTGGACATTTAACGGGGGCACACCTGCAACATCAACGGCACAAAACCCGACAGTGACCTATAACACTGCGGGACTTTATTCAGTTACAGAAGTGGCAACAAACAGTGGCGGTTCCGATACGCTTACTAAAAAGAATTATATAAGGGTATCCTCGTTGCCGGTTGTGTCAATTTTAGGAGGCCGTATTGTTTGCGGCGGTAGCTCCACTAAACTTACTGTAGGCTTCGGGTCGAGTTATACCTGGGCGCCTGCAACAGGGCTTAATGTTACAACAGGTAACACGGTTATTGCAACACCCACAGTTACCACCCAATATACAGTAACGGCCACTTCGGCCAGGGGCTGCGTTGCTACAGATACTGCAACAATATCTGTAGTTAGCTCTATAAAGGCAAGTATTACAGGCGTTGATTCGCTTTGTAAAGGAAGTACCACCATACTTACTGCCACAGGCGGAAGTAACTATACCTGGAACACCGGTGCAACTTCAGCGAGTATAAATATTAGCCCTGTTACAGCAACTACATATAGTGTTATGGCTACTGCTGGTACTTGTAAAGACAGCGCAACAAAAACTGTAAACATAAAGCAGGGCCCTAAACCCATTATAACAGGAAATGATTCTGTTTGTGCCGGAAGTCCCACAACATTAACTTCTTCGTATGGCAGTTCTTATAACTGGAATACAGGTGCAACTACATCGAGTGTAACTGTTTCTCCTACAAGCACTACTATATATCAGGTAACTGTTGATTCGAACGGGTGTTTAAAAGATACTTCGGTAACGGTAATAGTGGGGGCGGTACCCAGTTTGACAGTAACGCCAACATCGGCTACTATATGCGGAGTGGATACTGCAAGAATAAGCGTGGCAAGTACTGCATCATCATATAGCTGGAGCCCGGCTGCCGGATTAAATGTTACAACCGGTAATTTGGTGCTGGCATCGCCCACTGTTACTACCACCTATACAGTAATTGGCAAAACACCTTACGGATGTACTGATACTTCGACCATTACTGTTACTGTAAATAATTCAATAACAGCAGGTATTACGGGTAAAGATTCGGTTTGTAAGGGAAGTTCCACCACACTTACAGGCACGGGAGGAAATACTTATTCATGGAACACGGGAGCTACAAGTGATAGCATAAGTGCAAGCCCGGCCTCAACTGCAACATATACAGTATATGCCCGCACAGGGGGATGTAAGGACAGCGCTGAGGTAACAGTAAAAGTAAATCCAATGCCAAGCCCGTTTATTGGTGGAAAGGATTCAGTTTGTGCCGGAGGTAGTACTACACTTACAGCATCGGGTGGGGGAACATACTTATGGAATACGGGTGCAACTTCGGCAAACATATTTGTTACACCGGTATCGAACACTACATATACTGTTACTGTAACATTAAATGGTTGCGTCAGCGATACAACGGCAGTAGTATCTGTTAATGCAATACCAACGGTAACAGTTACACCTTCATCGGGTGCTGTTTGCGGGGCAGATAGTGTAATACTTTCAGCATCGGGTGCATCAAGCTATGTATGGAACCCTGCAACAGGATTAAATACTTCAACGGGCTCACCGGTTACGGCCACACCAACTGTAAACACAACATATACCGTAACAGGTACTACCGGCTCGGGTTGTAGCAATACTGCAACAGCCGTAATTACGGTTGGCTCGGTATCGGCATCTATTAGCGGAACAGATAGTATATGCAGTGGAAACTCAACTATACTAACAGCATCGGGTGGTGCAAATTATCTATGGAACACAGGCTCTACCAGTTCTGCATTAAATGTTTCACCTGCCGTAGCAACTACATATACAGTTTATGTAAACAGCGGCAGCTGTAACGATAGTGCAACAGTTACCGTAAAAGTAAACCCTAACCCGGTAGTGGTTAATTCCCCTGCCGATACAACAATATGTGCAGGGGCTTCTGTTACCTGCGGAACTTCAGCTGGTGTACAATATGTATGGAGCAATGGACAAACCAGTTCATCTATTATTGTTACTCCTGCCTCAACAACAACATATACTGCAACCGTAACAAATGCTTATGGATGCTCAGGTTCTGCCCAAACAATAGTTAATGTTACTAATTACCCTGTGCCTGTGGTTAGTGGTACGCAAAATATATGTACAGGAAACCTTGCTTTATTAACCGCATCGGGTGGCACCACATACAGCTGGAGTGGTGGCTCAACCACATCGGCCATTTTGGTGAATACTGCCGGAACTTATACCGTAACAATTGCTAATGGAAATTGTGCTGTAACCGATAGTGTAAAAGTAATTGTTAACCCAAGGCCCTATATTTCAGCTTGCTGCGATACTACTATTGATATTGGCGAAAGTACTGCCCTGGCAGGATTGTCAACAGATGTCGCTACATGGACTCCTGCTACCGGTTTAAGTTGCACTTATTGCCCTAATCCTATTGCTACGCCCACTGTAAATACTACATATTACGCCACTGTAACAGATAATACAACGGGTTGTTCGGCCACTGATTCGGTAACAATTCTTGTAAGAGAAAATTGTCAGAACGTATTTGTGCCTTCTGCTTTTTCTCCAAACGGAGATGGACAGAATGATGTGCTATTAGTGAAAGGAGAATGTATTAAGACTATGGACTTTGAAGTGTTTGACCGTTGGGGAAATAAAGTGTTTGAAACAACCACACCGTCGGAAGGCTGGAATGGTATGCACGACGGACAGGCAATGAACACCGGTTCGTATGTATATCACCTTACTGCTACTTTGTTTAACAACACTACGGTTACTAAAAAAGGGAATGTTACACTGGTAAGGTAGTTACGAATTCGTAATTTTGCTTTACTTAAATTGATTTGTGAAAAGAGATCCCATAGCTTCACTACGTTTACCCGACTTCCGATTTTTTATTACTGCCCGCTTATTTATGACACTGGCAACCCAAATGCAGGGGCTTATTGTCAGCTGGCAGATATACCAATATACCAAAGACCCATTATGGTTGGGTATGATAGGTCTTACCGAAGCGATACCATTCATCAGTTCATCGTTATTTGCTGGCCATATCGCCGATATCATTGAGCGGAAAAAAATAATTACCTGGGCAACTATTATGCTCATGCTCTGTACCGGTTTATTATGTGGCTTTACCTTGAACAATGGTTTTGTATTACATGCTTACGGTGTTTGGCCCATTTACGGAATTGTATTTCTTTCAGGTATTGCAAGAGCATTCATCGCCCCATCGTACTTTGCTTTTTTATCGCAAATAGTTCCGCGGTCCGAATACCCTAATGCATCTACATGGAGCAGCACCACGTGGCAAATAGGGGCAGTAGGCGGACTTTCTATTGGAGGACTAATTTATGCCTGGGTAGGTTTTACCTATAGCTACGCTATCGATTTTGGATTATTGCTCATAGCACTTTGTTCCATATCGTTTATACCTGCAAGGCCATTGCCGCCTAAGCTGGAGAAAGAGCGCCTGTTTGAAAGCCTTGCCAAAGGAGTGTTTTTTGTCTTTAGAAATGAAGAGATACTTGGTGCACTCTCCCTCGATCTGTTTGCCGTACTCTTTGGCGGTGCAGTAGCTATGCTACCCATATTTGCCGATAAAATATTAAAGGTCGGCCCCGAAGGGCTTGGCTTATTAAGGGCCGCTCCGGCAGTGGGTGCCGTGGTAATGGCTGCCGTTATGGTCTATAGGCCACCCTTGAAAAATGCTGGCCGCAACCTTTTAATATGTGTAGCTTGCTTTGGCATCTGCATGATATTGTTTGCCCTATCTACTAACTTTTTGCTGTCTATGTTTATACTGGCACTAAGCGGTGCGTTCGATAGTGTAAGTGTGGTTATACGCGGGACCATCCTTCAACTTATGACACCCGATGAGATGCGCGGACGTGTATCGGCAGTGAATAATATATTCATAGGCTCATCAAACGAAATAGGGGAGTTTGAATCGGGTGTAACCGCTAAACTTATGCGCCTTATACCTTCCGTTATCTTCGGTGGCTCAATGACTATACTCGTTGTTGCCTATACTTCCTTTAAAGCAAAAAAGTTGAGAAGGTTGCAGTTGGAGGGGAAGTGAAATCTTTTGTATTTTAACAGCTTAAATTAATCCCATGAAAAAAATACTCCTGATTATTCTTCCTGCAATAATTATATGTAGTTGTTGTACTGAAACCGGAAAAAAAACTTCTAAAGCCGATTTTGAAAAAGGGAAACTTAATGAATATGATCTTGCTGCGACATTATATAACCAATTAAGTGGTGAGTACCACGCGCTGGCTCTCCAGGCTTTCCATCTTGCCAAGTTACGTGTTGAAGAAAAGCTAAGTGCATACAAGCACAAACCGGATTCATTAGCAATTGTAGTTGACCTTGATGAAACTATTTTAAATAATAGCGCATTTCAAGCCCAGCTTATTAAAGATGATAGTACTTACTTCCAGGAATGGAGCGAGTATATTAAGTCTATAAAAGCTAAGGCAGTGCCCGGAGCGCTAGATTTCCTGAAATATGTGAATGAGCAGAAGATTAGGATATTTTATATAACAAATCGTGACTCCACTGAGTTTGAATCTACAGCAAGAAACCTGGCAAGGCTGCATTTTCCTCAAATAGATACTATAGATTTTAAACGCGATTATAATTTGCAGGTCGAAAGGGTTATAACTGATGGCAAGCAAGCAGGAAATAAGGAGTTTCGTTTTGAGAATGTAAGAAAACGTTATGTGGTATTAATTCAGATGGGCGATAACCTAAATGATTTTTCAGGCAAATTTTACCACCAAACAGATGGAACAAGAGATAGCCTGGTAGAAGCGGAGGATACCGCTTTTGGAAAGGACTACATTGTGTTACCTAATGCCATGTATGGCGATTGGCTATCTGGCTTGACCAAACAAAATTTCAATGCAATGTCGACTCACATGCAGGATTCAATTATGCATGCGTGCTTAAAGGGGTATAAGTAAAGAGTTATTTTCCTTTATTTTGATGAGCTACTAGATGGAATTAAATCAGAAAGTAAGTTCATTAAATCTAATGAATAGCCCAATTGTATTTGAAAGTAATTATTAGGGTAATAATGATGGGATGCAAAATGGATAACATCATTTGTGTAAGCATCAAAATGCGCATAGGCAAATGAAGAGCCACTACCCTTTATGAAGTTAATATTATAGGTAAGAAGCCCGTCAAAGTTCCAATACACCTGGTTTCCTATTGATATTGGTTTTCCGGAATTTTGAAGCAGAGCAGTGTCTTTAATATTACGGTATTGAACATTTAAACCTGGTGAAATAGAGCTGGAATGAGGGTTAAACCATAATAGTTGTGTACCAACTTCAAATTGAAACGGGGATTTGAATTTTGATTTTACTTTTAAGTGGAGCCCGGATATTAGGGTTGTTATGGTTTGTGATGGTTGTTTTTGGATACTATCTTTGGTAAATGCCATTCCACCAACCACATCTAAATACAAATGCCAGCAATCATGATAACTACCCTTGTCGGTAAATATGATTGTAAAAAGATTAACACTCGATGTTATATTCCATTGTGCGTTTTGAATTAGATCTAAGCGATTTGCCAGATAGCCATGATTAACACTATCCGTTTGCATGTTGGTTGGTTTTGGGTCATATGTTATTTGAAGTAATACGCTTCTAAAAGGTATTATATGCCCCGGAAAAGGCCAATTTCTTAAACCGGTAGAAGAATCCCTGATCATGCCAAATGGTTTAATTAATGGCATATTACCCCGCATATAATATTGGGTTGAACCGGCTGCGTAGCTATCCGGGGTTGTACTATTACTAAATGCAGTTAATGAAATTTGAATTGGTTGATACCCTATAGTGTCCCTCTTGATTTTATTTAGGTTTGAAAGCAAAGTACTATCTTGTATGAAGCTGGTTATTGAATCTGTAAGTCTCTGTGGGGTAGAACCTCCTAGTTTGACTTTTCTCGCTCTGTTAATTGATAGAGTTGTATCAACTAACCTGATTGTTGCTTTTGAAGGCGCACCTGATATTGCAAAATTATCCTGAATGCTTCCGTCCGCTTTGAGCTTCTTTCGAATATCATCCAATGTAGAAGAAAATACAGAATCAATATCTGGGCGGTACATTGCGATTTCCAGAAACTTGTTGAACCTGTTGTTATATTTATTCAAATTACATGAATATTTTCTCAGCTTCCTTATATCTTGTCTAAGACTGCTATTCGGCTGTTTTTTGTCTTTAATTTCTTCTCTAAGTTTCTTGATTTCTTTCATATTGTTTGGGTAGTCAAGATCACTAGTAATATTAGCATCTAATTTTGTGATTTTTGAATTAAACATTGTAGAGCTATACAACGATGGAAATAAATGGCATCCGCTAAAAAGTAGGCAGGCTGATAAGAGAAGTATCAATTTTTTCATGTAACTAATTTTTCTTTTGCCTACTCTCATCGGTTTTCGGCTTGCCCGTTAATATGTTTAAGCTATATATCCTGCAAGTTTTTCTTTTGCTGTCTGGTAACCTAAGTTGAAATTGTTTTGAATATCGGCTGAGGTAAACGAGGTGATATTGATAGTTAGCTCGTTTGCAGGCTGAATGATAAGATGTTTAATGAGTTTGTAGCCTTCCAAAGTATTTAGAGTGTAGTTCTTCTCTTTTACTTCAGTTAGTAAACTATTCAGGAAGGTTATCCACTCTGAATCGTTCTTTACATTTTGGTTTACTATAATATCTTCAATACGGTTAGCCAGGTCCATCAGATTTTTTTCAGAAAAGGCTTTCCCTTCATTTACCGGGGTAAGGTCAGCCGATTGGCATAAAATGCCAATGATGTTTTCAGCACCTATATTAATGGCATGGCCAAGCGGAGCAACATCTCTTGTGCCACCATCGAACAACACTTCACCCTTTTGAGAGATACTGGGTGGCATAGCTATTGGTATTGCTATGCTGCCTTTTAAACAGGAAATAAAATCAGGGTCACCCGGACTGCTGAACAATAGAGTAGTGCTTAGAAAATCTACCGCCCCTACATGCAGTTTTACAGGTGCCTGAACCATGGTGGGAATATCCAATATGGCATCTACTTTACTATTTATCGGAGTAGTGTCGCTCAATCCTTCAAATTTATTCCATAAAATATCCCATACGTCCACTACGGCACTGCGCTGTATTGCAACATCATTAGGTTTTTTAATTTCACTGAACCAGAAATCTCGCAATTGCTGCCCTATGGTAACCCAGTCGTTTGCATTTAACTTACCCTTTGCTTTGTATAATTTACCTGCTGCATTTGTAATAAATGATCCGTTCAGGCTGCCAACCGATATGCCATAAATAATATCTGGCATAAACCCTGATTCGAATACAGCTAATACAGCCCCTGCCTGGAAACAACCTTTAACAGAGCCGCCGCTTAATACCAATGCATTTTTCATGTTGTTTATTTATGAAGAAGCTGATTTTACGTTAATACTTACTTCTTGTTTTTTAGCAGGAGCATTTTTATCATCTTCCGGGCTGGTGCCTGTGCCGCGCAGGTTAATAATTTTTTGCAGCATATCAAACCAAAATGGTGCGCCCAGGCTCACGGCAAAAGCAAGTACCATCCAGCCCAGGATCATTGACAAAATATTATCTGCCGCATCTTTGTAATGATATTTACCCCATCCTATGCCCAATAAAGGGCTAACATCGGTTATTGCTTTATAAGCTACACTGTCGGCTTTTAAGGTGTCATTTTTATGAAGCACCTTGCTTCTTTGTACCGCAAGGTTTACCAGTTGAGCCCTTGAATCCTTATCAATAGAGAGTTTCTTGGTTATCTTAATGGTATCTACATTAAATGTTGCTGCTATGCCCAGGCCTATAATGAACATTATATATTGGGTTTGCCGTTTATACCATCCGCTAACCCGGTCCATACTATCGTCAAACCATTTCTCAAGCCCTGTGCGGAACTTGGCAAAATCGCCTTCGGCTTCTATCCAAAACAGTTTTATGGTGTTGAGTGTTTCCTGGCGTATATCAGTTGGTTTTACATTATTTGCGGTAAGCTTGGCTTGCTGTGCTTGCAAAAAGCTATTTATTTGTGTTGCGGCATCGCCGGCAGTTTGCTCAACACGCATAATATCAGTCAGCGCCAACGAAAAATTTTGTGCCGATATATAAGAGGGCCCGTCATTCTTCAAACCCATCCATGTTTTACCGTTACCCATACATCTTATTAATGGATGCTCCAAAAGATTCTGGGCAAAATTGTTGCTGTCTTCATCATTAAGCATACGCCTTATACCTTTTTCGAGCATTGTTGCTCTTAGGCCAAGCATAGATGACATGGCTTCATGCAGGGTTGTTGCCAGCAGGCTGTATAATAGAAAAATAAATACTAATCCTAAGGCTACATCGAGTATTGCTGAGCCAAACATGTTTAATTAGTTTAAATGTTTGTGATGAATTTGAATACGACAATAATAATGAGGATAGTTGGTTGATTTTTAAAAATGTAGTAAGTGACAGTTTTTATGTAGTGAAAGACATAAATAATGTAGTGAGATGCATTTTTGATTTATGAATACTTGAGTAAAACCATGAAATTTTACCCTTAATAATCAAAAGGATTGAAAGATCAGAGTGTCTTTTTACCGGCTACAAAATCTTTCAGGTAGAAAGGTTCGTAATAGGCAACATTGCTAAAAGATTTTGTTTGAAACATTTCTTCGGCTGTTTGGCACATGTTAAGCGCAGAGGCATAAATATCATCGAGCCAAACCTTATTTGTGTCATTTGCAAATAATTCTTTCATCTTGGGCATTCCGTCTCCGAAAAAAGCAATGGTGCCGTATTCTGCAAACGAAGCTGTATCAAGTATGCGTGCATGCACAGGTAATATTTCTTTGCCTGTAGAATCAAATAATGCTGTGTAAACTTCTAATCGCCTTGCATCAATCATAGGGCAGTAGAGCACATCGGTGCGTTTAAGTTTTTGCATGGCACCCAATGCCATTGCTTTTAGGGTAGGTATAGCTATCAGTGGTTTATCTAAAGCATAACAAAGCCCTTTTGCTGTGGCGGTACCAATACGCAGGCCTGTATAAGAACCGGGTCCGGTGCCAATAGCAATAGCATCTAACGATGATAGTGATATAGAAGTGTTCTTAACTAATTTTTCAATGAATCCTGTAGTTTTTTCGGCATGTACAAGGCCATCGTTGGTTTCTTCGCCGGCAATAACAATTCCATCTTTTGCAAGTGCAACCGAACAGGCCGAAGTGGCTGTTTCAATATTAAGGATTAGGGTCATAAGTTTTTAAGGTTCATAAAGTTTTTAAAGTTAGTTGATTCTTTACTTTATAAACTTTCCGCTTTATGAACTTTCTACTATTTGTTGTCTGACGTAAACACGTCGAGCTTATCAGTTTTCTGAACCGCCATGCCATCCTTCAACGCACTCGATATGGCAGAGTAAGGGGCATTGACAACTTCGTCGCCATCTTTAATGCCGTTCTTTATTTCAATGTAGTTGGCATCCTGTATACCTGTGGTAACAGTAACCTGCTTTACTTTATTCGTGTTATACATAAAAACACATTCCATAATGGTGTCTTTTTTTTCTGTAACACTTGTTTTCTTGCTGTCTTTTTTATCATCCTTGCTGTCATCTTTTTTACTCGCCGACGAAACCTTGCCGGTATCTTTAGGATTACGGGTAGTAACGGCTTCAATAGGGACTGTAAGAACATGGTTCGCAAATTTTACTTCAATTTCTGATGTGCACGACATGCCCGGTTTAAAAGGAGAATCGTTTGTTCCGGCAGGCATAAGGTCGGTATAGGAAGAAGCGAGGATATGTATTTTAACCAAAAAGTTGGTTACCTGGTCAACAGTAGATGTACCGTTTGCAGACACATTGGCTGAGTTAGATACTTCGCTTACAATGCCTTTAAACTTGCGATTCAGGAAAGCATCAACCGACATATAGGCCGTATCACCTGCTTTTACGTTTACAATATCATTTTCATTTACGTTCACATCGCTTTCCATGTTCGAAAGGTCAGCCACGCTCATCATTACAGTACCGGCCATAGTAGCAGTACCAACCACACGTTCGCCTTGCTTAACAGTCAGACCAACAACAACACCATCAATAGGCGAAAAGATGGTTGTTTTTACCAGGTTATCATGTGCTTCGTTCATGGTTGCTTCAGCGCTTTGCGAATTATACTTAGCAGCATCAATATTATCCTGTGCAGCCTTTAAATTGGCTTCTGCACTACCGAATGCTGCTTTTGAAGCATCAAGATCAGCTTGTGCAATGGCGCCCTGGGTAAATAGTTTTTTATTGCGGTCGTAAATGTTTTTCTGGTTATCGTATTGCGATTGTGAACTCGACAATTGTGCTTCGGCATTGGTAATGGCCGATTTACTACTGTTATAGGCTGCCTGTGCCTGATCGAATGCTGAACGGTAAGTATCGGGAAATATTTTAGCAAGCAGGTCTCCCTTCTTCACACGCTGTCCTTCATGCACAGGTAGTTCCACAATTTCGCCTGATACGTCAGGGCTTATTTTTACAATAGTAGTAGGCTGTATATTTCCGTCGCTCGAAACTGTTTCTATAATATTACGGTATTGGGCTTTTTCGGTAGTTACCTTTATAGTTCCCCCGCCTGAGCATGATTTCAGCATTATTACCAGGAATAATGCCGCACATCCGCTTACTATGTATAAAAGAATTTTTTTCATGTCTATAGTTTCAAAGGTTTGCCTTCGTAGTAATCGAGGACTTTAACTTTAAATATGTAATTGTATTTAGCCTGCAACAGATCTGACTCAGCTTTGGTAAGGTTGGTCTTTGCCGTATTGTAATCAAGTGCCGTGGCCATGCCCACATCGAATTTTGTTTTGGTATAGCTGAATGCTTCCTGTAATGATGCAACTGCTTTTTCAGTGGCATGGTATTTTTTTAAAGCCCCCAATGCATCAGCATACGCCTGCTGAATATTCTTGCGCAGGTTTATTTCGCTGGTCTCGTAATTGTAATAGTTGTTCAGCGCAGTAAGCTTGGCATTGCGGTAAGCCATATTGCTCTGCAGTCCATTAAATATGGGTATGTTCAACCTGAAGCCAAATGATTTATTAAAGTTCTCATTAAGCTGCTGAGCCCAGGGTGTTACACCGCCTTCCTGCACCGAAGGTACCTTAGCTATTATGGGCGATGCGCCTACATAACCAAGTGTATCGTTATTATATACAGTAGATGACTGTTTGTTAGCTCCCGAATAACCGGTACCCAGTGTGGCATTAAAAGTAAGCTTAGGGTATAATGCTCCTTCAGCAACTTGTTTTGCATCTTCCGAACTTTTCCACTTCATTTCGGCGCTGTGTATATCGGGCATGCCTGTAATTGCTTTGTAATAAACCTGCTCAGGGCCGTCAATGGCAGGGTTAGCAGGTATTTGTATATCGGGTTTTACAATTTTAAAAAGCTGTATCGAATCAACATCTAAAAGCTGTGCCAGGCTTAACATGGCCAGGTCGAGCTGGTTTTGTGCATTTATCTGTGTTACATCGTCATTGGCTTCCTGTGCTTGCACATCAAGCAGGTTACTTCGGGCAAGGCTTCCGGCGGTCACCAGGTTCTGGGTGCGTTCCACCTGTTGAAGGGTTACTTCGTGCTGGTTTTTTGCTTCTTCCAATAGCTCCTGGTCGAGCAATACCTGTAAATATCCCGATGCAATATTCAGGGCAATATTGTTCTTGCTTACCTCAACATCATACTTGCTTGCAGTATATGCAGCCTGGTTTTGTTTTACTGTATTTATATTTTGTTCTCCGCCAAAAATTGTGAAGGAACTGCTCACATAAAAGTCCTGCGATAATACTTCACTTGTGGCAAACGTATTGGTAAAAGGGTCAATGGTGCGGCCAAAGTTATAAGTGTTAGAGGCATATCCATTTACATTAGGATATATATTGGCCTTACTGCCGGTAACATTATTCTTTGCAATATCGCTGCTAACCTGTGCCTGTTTTATAGTTAAGTTATGCTGCCATGCGTAGCTAATACATTGGCTGAGCGACCATGGCTGGCCAAGCACCATATTGCTATCATTCTGCGCATTAGTAATGGTGCAGAAAAGTATAGCTGCTACAAAGAAAACCGGTTTTTTATGGAGAATTTTAAGCACAATTTGTTGAAAGGAAGGCAAATATAGCAAATTAGTCAAA
>Ga0206875_1067_pt1 | contig 26492 bp, 21 predicted proteins | sample Alteio_BWOrgCont_9_FD_152616 | JGI IMG/M metagenome (GOLD analysis project Ga0206875, IMG submission 152616) | Enriched cells from forest soil in Barre Woods Harvard Forest LTER site, Petersham, Massachusetts, United States -... | ecosystem: Environmental > Terrestrial > Soil > Temperate forest > O... | reverse complement strand
ACATTGCTTCCAAAGATGGTTTGTCAAGCAATTTTTGCCAGTGCCTGAGTATTGACTACAAGGGCAAAATGTTTATCGTTTTTATATACGTTAAGTCCACCGGTGCTGCCTACCCAAACCGTATTGTCTTTTGTCAGCAAAATATTGTTTATTGAGCTTCCATCCATTTGTGGAATTCTGTGATAAACTATCGAGTCGTTTTGATGAATAGTAACAAGTTGATTACTTTGTTCTGATGAGGTCCAAATAGTTCCATCGTTTGAAACCGATAGCATTTTAATTTTATCGCCGGGTAATCCATTGGTTGAATTATATGTTTTAAACGACATTGAGTTTATGTAATATATTCCTCCGTTTAAGGTTGTAAACCAGGTGCCGCCTTCTTTATCTTCAATAACCGAGGTAACGCATTTTGAGCCAATTACCCTTGGTAAATGCCTGTCGGTAAAAACACCATCTTTAAAATACCTGGGCATTTTTTCGCCCGATAACCATAGGTTTTGTTCATTATCAATATTAATGTTCAGTAAGTATTCATTATTTAAATTCCTGAATAAAGATATAGTTGAAAGAGATGTATCAATAAAGGCAAGTGTAGTATTAAATGAAGCGGCTATTTTTCCGTTTTTCAATAAAATGGCACGGTCATGCACTTCAATCTTTTGTGGTGCTTTTAAAGTCTTGGTATTTGCTTTTTTTAAATATGGGGCATTCGGGGTAATAGTGTATAAAATTAATGTACGATCATCGGAGCTGTCGTGTGGCGTTGATCCTGAAAAAGTATTGCCAATTAAAGGAGGGCCTCCTCTGGGCATTACAATATAAAAAATATTAACGGGTATAGGAATAAGTATAAAGGATATGGGGTTATGGAGGTTTATTTTAATAATACCACGCATACTGCCGGGAAACGATAGATAAATATTATCGGAAGTATCTACAGATATAGATACTGTCATTAGTGCTTTAATGAAATTGCTAAGACTGTCGTTTACGGGCAGCCGGTAAATAGAATCGTGGTAATAATAGCTAAGCTTACCTGATAATGATTTAAACCATATACGCCCTTTATAGTCTTCCTGGCACTCAAATACAGTATTATCGGCCAGGCCATCGTTCGTGTTAAAGGTTTTAAATTGGTATCCGTCAAAACGGCACACCCCCTTATCAGTGGCAAACCACATAAATCCTTTTGAATCTTGCATAGCATTATATACCTCTGAACTGGGCAGGCCATCTTTAACACCATAGTTCCTGTATTCGGCATACTGCCCAAAGACGCAGGTGCTCAAGGCAAAGCAAAACAGGGCTATCAGGAGCCCCTGGGGGGGATAAAAAGCATGTTGCTTCTGAATCATTACCGCTAAATTAATGGCTAATTTGAAACCATGCCGATTAATGTATTTGTGCTTTTAATATAAACCTGTTGCATATTTGCCAAGATGTGCTATTTTTGCAGCCTCTTTTTAAAAAGTAACATTCCTCGATAGCTCAGTTGGTTAGAGCATCTGACTGTTAATCAGAGGGTCACTGGTTCAAGTCCAGTTCGAGGAGCACTCAGAAAAAGCCGATTAATTCGGCTTTTTTCTTTTTCCGTAGCCTTCTATTCTGCCTGTTTTTAATATTGCTATTGTGTACGGGTACTGCTTAAATTATATTTTAGTGCAAAAAATTACATCAAAATGAATAATAAGGCCGAGATCAATGAAATTTCAATTTCTTACCTGGAACTAAGAAAAGCTATAGGTTTTCTCGGAGTTGCTTTTCCTGTTGCGCTTTTAACAGGCTCTTGTCTAATGGGGTATTGCTCGCCATGGCAAAGTTCAATAAGTTGTTATTATCATACTATAATGCGTAATGTTTTTGAAGGTGTGTTATGGATATTTGCCATTTTTCTTATGTTCTACCGTTATGAGAAAAAAGATAACATCGCCACTACAATTGCCGGTATTTGTGCCTTAGGTGTTGCTTCATGCCCAACCTATATTTGCGATTGCGCTACTTGCGGCAATCCGGGTTACGAGAACCACACAGTGGGTTATTTCCATTTTGCATTTGCAGCAACATTTTTTGTTCTGCTATCTTATATATCACTCTGCTTATTTACTAAAACCGATAAAACAAAAACACCAACTCCGCAAAAACTGAAAAGGAATAAAGTGTACAAGACTTGTGGTATTATTATGCTGGTATGCATTGTATTAATTGCCGTTTATTGTTTCCTGTTCCAAAAGCAATATCCCTATTTAGAGAAAGCCCGGCCAATTTTCTGCCTCGAAACCATTTCACTTTGGGCCTTCGGCACATCGTGGCTTATTAAAGGCGAGTTTATGTTGAAGGATAAATAGACTTTATTGCTGGTATTTTTCATTAGAAACAATAACCAAGGTTTAAACCTATAATTTTATCTCCCAGCCACCAACCAGTATTACTGGTATTATTGTTATTGCTTAAATAAGGTGGTGACGAGCCGGTCGCATACACTACATTACTAAAATTTTGTTTTTCAGTTCCATATACCGGTATACCGAATATTGCCTCAAGGAAAATTTCCCCTTTCCATAAATGATAACTTCCTCCTAAAGTAAAATGCCCATTAAAACTGCTATTTGTCCAAGTTTTAGTATAGCTGATAAGAGCATTTCCGGGGGAATACCAAGATTCACTATAAGAATTATATCCATAGCCAGCACCTAATTCCATATATAATGCAGCGCTACTAAGCTGATAATCTCCCAAGATATTATATGTTGCTGTTAGGTTTGCCCATATATGTGATTTTGGGGTGTAACTATAAGATGATTGATATAAATCTGTGCCACCCCGAGGTGGAGGGCTAAAGGCTCCTATTGCTTTAATACCCAATCCAAGTTTGGAATTTATAAGATAATCAAGTTTTAGACTACCTCCATAGCCGCCCCATTCAGTTACATCTAGGCTAGGATACCCAAATACACCTATACCAAGAGCATATTTTTTAGCATGACTATGGCTTTTAGAACTATCGGATTGTTTTGCAGCGATACTGTCTTGGGCAACCGATATATTTACTCTCAAAAATATTATTGTAACTAATGTTAACGTGGTCTTCACTTAGTGTTTGCGTTATAGTAATTATCTACTGCTCATGCTTTTCATTCACAATAATATTGGTAGGCATAAAGTAAATGGCAGGTATAAGTACGAATATGGCAATTGATATATATACCGATATGTATCCTCCAAAAATGGATATGAAGTAAAGCGTTACACTGCCCATCAGTTTTCTTCTCTGCTTCTTCCTTAGTTCTACCGAAAGGCCATCAATAAATAAGTGATGGTTTTTGTTTACATACTCGCGCATCAGCAAAAATGCAAAGGCACACATAAACATGGCAAAGCCATATAAGGCCGTTATTTCGGGGCGATGAAAGTTTTGCCCCAGCAGGTTAGTAGGTATAGGTATTATGCTCATCCAGAAGAGCAGGTGTAGGTTATGCCACAACAGGGTGCGGTCGGCATGTTTTAGCTGCCTTATAAATTGGTGATGGTTTACCCAAAGCACCCCAATCATTACAAAGCTTAGCAGGTAGGCTATAAGCGGCTGAAGCATGGGGTACACTTTATCCCATATGGCATCGGTATTGGCGGTAGCATCAATCGATGGTATCTTTATCTGGAACACCATCAGGGTAATAATAATGGCAATTACTCCGTCGCTGAATGCTTCTATGCGGTTAAGTGTTATGGGTATGCTTTTGCCTTTCATCTATTGTTTGTATGTTGTATATTACAAAGTTAAAATTAATAACCAGCTGATTTTTACTTTACTATGTGGTTAACTATAACCCCTTATATTTGCACAAAATTTAAAACATGAGTTTATTAATAGTAGGCACAGTAGCCTTTGATAGTATTAAAACACCTTTCGGTAAGATTGATAAAACCGTTGGTGGAGCGGCTACATATATTGCCTTAAGCGCCTCATATTTTACTAAAAAATCAGGCATAGTATCGGTTGTGGGTGAAGATTTTCCTGAAGCCACTATTAAAGAATTTAACCGCCGTGGCGTAGATACTTCGGGTATCGAAGTAGTTAAGGGCGGCAAGTCGTTCTATTGGTCGGGTTCTTACCATACCGATATGAATACGCGCGATACATTGGTTACTGATTTGAACGTATTGGCCGATTTTAACCCGGTTGTTCCTCCTGCATATTTAAACGCCGACTTTTTAATGCTCGGCAACCTTACACCTATAGTACAACAAAAGGTAATGCAGCAAATGGCTAAAAGGCCTAAGCTTATTGTTATGGACACCATGAACTTTTGGATGGAGATAATGCCAAAGGAGCTTGCTGAAACCATTGCTATGGTTGATGTGCTTACCATTAACGATGCCGAAGCACGCCAGCTCTCAGGCGAATATTCACTGGTAAAGGCAGCACAAAAAATATTGGGCATGGGGCCCAAGTTCCTTATTATTAAAAAAGGCGAACACGGTGCATTATTGTTCAATAAAGAACAGGTGTTCTTTGCTCCTGCACTTCCACTTGAAGATGTATTTGACCCTACCGGTGCAGGCGACAGCTTTGCAGGTGGCTTTATAGGCTTCCTCGATAAATCGAAGGACATATCGTTCGATAATATGAAACGTGCCATCATCTTTGGCTCTGCCATTGCTTCATTCTGTGTCGAGAAGTTTGGTATCGAAAGGCTGCTCGAGCTTACCGACGAAGAAGTAGAAGAACGTGTACAGGAATTCATTGACCTGGTACAGTTCGATATTTCGTTGGTGTAGTTTCTCATTATCATGCTGAGTACCTTAATATCCCCCTCTGGAGGGGGTAGGGGGAGGAATACATTATTAAATTTCTGGGTTGACACTTTTTGCACTCCCAAAACCATAAATCATTGATTATCAAACCGTGTTTTCTGAAAACAACCTTAAATCTGTCAACCCGTGTCAACCCGTTAGCTTTACTGTGCTCTTAATTATTAATTGAACACGAAGTGTCGTTTTATGTCGTTTTGTGGCGTAAAAAGCTTCCTTTTCATTCTGTGTTGCTGAATTGAGATTTATTTTAACAAATTTACATAATATATTTATTATATGTAATAAAATGATAAATAAATTATCAACAACCCAAAGAAAATCTTATATTTATTCTATGAAAAAAATATTACTAATAATATTTGCCTTACAGGTTTATACAATTAATGCCCAATCCTGGAGCACTTTTGAAGGGGGCTTAGGTCTCGATCCTGTCAACGCATTAATAATGTACAATGGTAATCTTATTATTGGCGGCGGTGCCGGTGGTATTCAGCAATGGGATGGAAGTGCGTGGAGTTCACTGGGCACCGGAGTTAATGGGATTGTTGATGCCTTAGTTATTTATAATGGTAATTTAATAGCAGGCGGCCAGTTTACCACGGCCGGAGGGATACCTGCCAATAACATAGCTATGTGGAATGGATCTGCATGGTCTGTGATTGGGAAAGGTGTTAGCGGCTCCGTTTCCATAATATCGCCGGGCGTAAATGCTTTATGTGTATATAATGATAGCCTTTTTGCTGCCGGGTATTTTGATTCGGCCGGAGGTAAGCGCGCAAGAAATATAGCCGAATGGAACGGAAGCAATTGGGTTGCATTAGGGCATGGTGTTGATAGTACGGTATATGCCCTTGCCGTTTATGATAGTACTGTATTTGCAGGAGGGCAGTTCGATTCGGCCGGTACTGTACGTGCTAATATTTTAGCAGAGTGGAATGGCACTTCATGGTCGGCAAATTCACTTGGCGGAAGCCAGGTAGAAGCGTTAACCGTTTATAATAATAATCTTGTTGCCTGTGGAATGTTACTTCCGGGTAATATAGCAAAATGGAATGGCAGTACATGGACAGCATTTGGCAGTGGTATTTCGGGAGGTATGCATAATGTAGAGTCATTAACTACTTATAGCGGTAATCTTATTGCCGGAGGAATGTTTAAAAATGCAGGAGGCATTTCAGCAAATGGAGTTGCGCAATGGAATGGAAGCAGTTGGGATTCTTTAGGCGGTGGCTTAGATGGAGGACCTAATGTAATTGGTGTTGAATCATTAATAGAATATGATGGTCTGCTTATTGCCGGTGGTGAAATATCAGTCCCCGGTGGTCCTCCATGTGGTATTGCTCAATGGGGTATCTTAACAGGTTTTAATGAGTTAAAAGTTGAAAGTGAAAAGGTAAAAGTTTACCCTAACCCGAGCAACGGAATATTTTCCGTTGAGTTAAAAGGTAATAGTGATAAGTTTAAAGTTGAAGTTTATAATATTTTTGGCGAGAAAGTTATTTCGCAATTCACAATTGACCATTCACCATTCACCATTAATTTGAGCTCTCAGCCTAAAGGCATTTACTTGTATCGGGTTACTTCTGAAAGAGGCGAATCAATTTTTTCCGGGAAATTAGTTATTCAATAAATGCTTCTTATTAAATACCGTTTAAAATTAACTTACTCGATTTTTTGAGTATAGTAATTATTTATATTTGTTGGTATTACACAATAAAGCCTCCTGAATCTAAAACAGCGTTCCGGCAATAAATTAACCGCACCACCATGTTGCAAAAGCTTTTAGACAAGTTTAAAGTTTCTACCAAGCTTATATTTTTAGTTGTTATTCTATGTTCACTCATAATCACTATTGGGGCATACGGCCTGTTCCAGTTGAATAAAATGAACAATACTACCCAGGATATATATGCCAATAGGGTTACACCAATGGAGCAACTGATCAATATCCGTTACGCGTATGCAAGGAATATTGTTTTTACATTACAGGAACTTAAAAATAATGCGGTTACCCTTTCGGATGCGCAGGAAAGGATGAAAAAGGCGGATACTGATATTACACGTTACTGGCAAGCGTATAAACTTACTTACCTTACACCGGAAGAAGCAGAGTTGGTAAAATCGGCGGAAGTAGTTATGCATAGAGCTGACTCGGCAATTGCGTTAGAAAGGGCAAAGCTGAACCAACCGGGTACAGCCAACTTTAAGAATATTGAAACAGAAGGATTATTCAGAACAATTTACCCGGTAGTAGATAAATTGAATGCATTGCTGGAAATACAGGTATCTGTCAGCAAAGATCTATTGGAAAGCAATAACCAGGAATACCATACTACCCGGAAGAAATTTTATATGCTAATTGCTGCAGCATTAATTTTCGGTTTTATACTGTTTCTTGCCATTTTGTTTGATACTAAACGATTGATAAAAAACCTGCAAAGCAGTTATGTTGAAGTTAAAGAATTATCTGAAAAAACTATTTCACAGGAAAGAGAAAAGCAGGAAATTTTATCACAGCAAAAAGAAAAATTAGAGGTACAGGTTGCTGAGCGTACCAGGGATATTTTAGAGCAGAAAAAGGTTATTGAGGAGCAAAAGCAGGTGGTGGAAGAAAAGAACAATGACATAACAAGCAGTATTACCTATGCTAAACGTTTGCAGGATGCCATTTTACCGCCCATGAGTTTAATAAAACAATACCTGCCCGAATCATTTGTGCTGTATAAGCCAAAAGATATTGTGGCTGGCGATTTTTACTGGATGGAACGGGCAGGCGACAATATTTTAATTGCAGCAGCCGATTGCACTGGGCATGGAGTACCGGGTGCATTAGTAAGCGTGGTATGTTCGAATGCATTAAACCGAACCGTTAAAGAGTTTAAGATAACAGAGCCGGGTAAGATACTTGATAAAGTACGTGAACTGGTGCTTGAAACCTTTGAGAAAAGTGAAGATAATGTTCAGGATGGAATGGATATTTCGTTGTGTTGCCTGAATACAAAAACGAATGAAATACAATGGAGTGGCGCTTACAATTCACTTTGGTATATCCATAAGGGAGAAATGAATGAATTGCCTGCCGATAAACAACCAATTGGCAAGCATGACAAACCGGAACCTTTTAATACCCATAATTTGAATTTGCATAAAGGAGATACTTTATATCTTTTCACAGATGGTTATGCCGACCAGTTTGGCGGCCCAAGAGGAAAGAAATTTAAATACAAGCAATTACAGGAGCTTTTGTTGGCTAATGCGGGTAAGCCCATGGATGAGCAGAGTAAAGAAGTGGAAATTACATTAGAAGGATGGAAAGGTAGCCTTGAACAAGTGGACGATATACTTGTGATAGGTATAAGGGTTTAGGATAAGCAAAATTTGAAACTTTACTATAATAACCATCCCTGGTAGTGGCCCAAGGCTAATCACTAACGACTTTCAACTGATATATTAATGCGCCACGCTAAATTTGCCGCTCTTAATCACCTTGCCCTGGTTCTGTAATACAATATCGTAAATGTAGTTTCCTGCCGGCCAGGTCGAAACATCTAAATCGAGCATATTGGTTTCACTCAAGCCGTATACAAAAAGCTGTTGCCCGGTAATAGCATAAATTTTAATAAGCGTTATAGTTTGCGGGGCATGGCTAAACTGAAATTTAATATTCTCATTAGCAGGTTGCGGGAATATTTTCAAGCCATCTGCCAGGGATGCGCTATTTATTTCATTTATACCTGCCGGTAAAATAATGGCACAGCTTATTACAGGGTGTATTTCATTCCAGCAATGCACCGAATCGTATATAAAAGGCCCCTTAATTCTTACATGTTCGCCTGTGTTTGGCAGGTATACAGTATCATTAAATCCATTGCAGGCAGCTTTTTCAACTGCGCCATCGGTACCGGCATCGGTAGGGGTTCCTTTACATATTTCCTCCACGTTCAGGCAGGTAGGGCAGGCAAATGTAGAATCGAGGCCATAACATGTTTTTTGAAATGCCTCGGTGCGGTATTTTACCATCCACTGAAATGCTGAATCAGGCGCTGCATAAATATGATAATCGCCATCACCGGTAAACAATGGTGGATCAAGCAGGTCAATTGTACCATCGAAAGTAGCACAGCTATCGTAAACCTTTAGCCTTTGGTTGTAATAAGTATGGTGCCAGTAGGCAGTATCGCATAACTGGCCAAAAGCGCCCGATGCCGAAATAAGAAGAAAAAGAAGGATATGTAGATTTTTTTTCACGACAGCAAAAATTAAATAATGGGGTTGTTAAATAATATTCCAAAATGCAGGTGCAATTTTACGGTGCTAACCCCGATAAGCAGTTTTGCAAATTGTTACTAAATCATTACATTAACTGCTAAGTAGTTTTACCTATTTGGTAATAAATAATCTGCATGGAAGAAGTAGGAAAACTGAACCTTTTGCCTTAAGAGGTGTATAAAAACAATATATTGCCAAACATTTCGTTTTTATAGTAATCGCTCTCTATGCTAAAAGCCTACTCCATAGCCTTAAAGTATTTATTCCTTTCCGGCTTAATTTTCTTGTTTTCCCAAAACAGTTTTGGCCAAACTACTATAAAAGGCAATGTAAAAGACAGCCTTAATGCCCCAATACCTTTTGCTGCCATAGGTTTGTTTAATGCAAAAGATAGCTCGCTTGTAAAAGGTGCGCTTTGTAATGATTCAGGCGCTTATGTGTTTGATAATATTAAACCCGGTGCATATATAATAAAGGTTGAAGTTGTGGGCTATGTTCAGCAATTCAGTTCAATTATAAAAGCAGAAAGTGGGAGCCTTACTGTTCCGGATATGCAAATGAAAAACTCGGGCAATAATTTAAAAGGGGTAAGGATAGTATCTGATAAACCTTTTATAGAACACCAGGCCGGTAAAATAATTTTTAATGTTGCCGGCAGTGTGGTATCATCGGGTAAAAATGCCTTAGAGGTATTGAACGATTTGCCCGGGGTAACTACCGACGATAATGCCAATATAACAGTACATGGCAAAGGTAGTGTGCTGGTGCTGGTAGATGAGAAGCCAGTTTACATGGACCTTGCTGTATACCTAAAAACCATTGATGCAAGCCAGATAGATAAGATAGAGGTTATCACTAATCCATCTGCTAAGTACGAGGCATCGGGCAAAGCTGTAATAAATATTGTACTTAAAAAGGATAAGAATCTTGGCCTTAACGGGCAGTTTACAACCAATTACCGCCAGTGGCTTTATGCCGGCTTCAACGAGAATGTGAATATTAATTACCGAACAAAAAAATGGAACTTTTTTGTCAATGCCGGTGTTAATATTTTTCACAATATAGAGACCCAAACAGTTAACGAAACTGTTACAGGCGCTAATGGCGCACAGGTAATGTTTAACGAAAATTCGCCTATGGTTACACAGGGTGTAACAGGTAATAGTACAGCAGGTATAGATTTTATGCCCGATAGCAGGCAAACTATTACCCTTTCTGTCGACGGATTTTCTTTTTTAAAGACCGATAAGGCAAAAGTGAATAATACCACTATTATGCACGGTCAAAATACTGCGGTCGATTCAAGTTTATACAATCCTTCGGTTACCAACTATAATAAAACGCAGTTTGTTTATAGTATCGATTACAAGTTTAAAATCGATACCGATGGTAATGAACTTTCTGCAAGTCTTGGCTACCTGCCCTTCAGGAGTTCAAATTCAATACAAAGCCCCATTTATTATTATAACAGCGAGGGAGATGGAATGCGCCCGCAAACATTATATACTGCATACGAACCTGCCATAATAAATGTATGGCATTCACAAATTGACTTTACTCATCCCTTTAATAAAAAGAGTAAGCTCGATATAGGGGTAGAGGAGCAAAATGCCGATAACGATAACAACGCCCAGTTTTATAATGTAGTACAAGGCGTATCAACTATAGATACTACCCGGACGAACCACTTTATTTTTAAAGAGAATGTTTTGGCAGGGTATGTAAACTATTACCGCAAGCTGAGCGAGAAGTTTGATTTCCAGGTAGGGGTTAGGGCGGAGCAAACAAATGATAATGGAATACAATATATACACGATACTTCGTTTACGCGCAATTACTTCAACCTTTTCCCCAGTGCTGCCGTTAACTGGAAGGTGAATGATGCCAATTCGTTTTCGGTATCATATTCACGCCGTGTAGACAGGCCCAACTACGATGACCTGAACCCCTTCATAACGCTGCTGAGTCCATATACCTATTCGGGAGGAAATATTAACCTGTTGCCACAGTTTACCGATAACTACGAGCTCGACTATAACCTGGGCGATGTTATTAATGCCACATTCGGTTATATTAACTTCAGCAATGTTATCAGCCAGGGGACATATCAAAAAGGTTCGGGCTTTGCAACATATACAACACCCATAAATATCAGTGGCTACAATCCTTATTATTTTCTGCTTACTTCAACACTACGCCCTGCACGGTGGTGGACATCTATCAATACATTTTACAGTTACCACGACCATTATTTTGGCACCTTTAACGGCAGTGAAATCAATAATTCAAATTTTTCATACCAGTTTCAGAGCAACAACATGTTTAACTTCAAGCATGGCTGGAAAGCACAAATAGCTTACTGGTATCATTCATCGAACCTTAACGGGGTGGAGTTTGTATCTCCGCTTTCAGACCTCGATATTGGCATAGGAAAACATTTCGATAATGATAAATTTATCATTAACCTTAATGTTACCGATGTGTTCGCAACGCAGGTGGTTGTTCTTTACCAAAGTATCCCCGGCCTTACTATGACACAAACCAGTTACCAGGATGACCGTAAGGTACGCCTGAGCCTGACATGGAAATTCGGTAAATCGCAATACCACAGGCAGGAAGATAATAAGTTGAATATACCCTTGAAGGGAGGGAAGCAATAGCATTATTCTTTATATAGAATGATCTATATTTTAAAAGTCAAGCCTCCTTCAGCCGCATAAGGTGCACCAATTCCAAATTCAAAATGGATGCCAGCGTTTTTCGTGAAATACTCATGAAATCCCAATAAAATTTGAACGGATGGAGTAAAAGAATTGGTTATCGTAGTATGGGCAGTTGCGTATCCTGTGGTCGGTATATAATCATAAATATTCCAATCGGAGAAACCAATGTGAAAGCCCCAATAAAGGTCAGATAGTTTATTGATTTGTATAAAATATAAATGCCGGTATGCAACATTTAATCTCATTGTTCGGGTGGTAGCAATGTAATTGTAATTTGGGCTTAGGTTCATGCTTTGGTCATCAACGCCCCACCATTGTTGGAAAGCAATACCAATACCTCCGGTTGCTTTGTTGTTGCCATAATCCAAACAAAAATTTATTGCAGGTGTTAGGGCAGTAGCTCCCAGGAAATTTGAGTACTGTGGGACAATATTATCCAGCAGCGTTATTAAATTATACCCAATACCGGCATTGATATAAAGATTCTTTTTATTTGGAGCGCTCACTGAATCTTTTTGCCCAAACCCCACAAATGGTAATGCAAGCAGCAAAAAAATAATTATGGTTTTTATTTTCATTTGGTGTGAGTGGTAAATGAAAAAACTTACTCCATTTCAATAAGCACCTGGTTTTTTTCAACCGCCGTGCCTTTGGTGGCGTGCACTTTTTTTACAATTGCTTGTGCCTGTGCTTTTATAATGTTCTCCATTTTCATGGCTTCAAGCACCAATAGGGCGTCGCCTTTGTTTACGGTATCGCCAACCTTTACTTTAATTTCTATGACCAAGCCCGGCATTGGGGCTTTTATGTGCATTACTTTATGTTGCTTGGCACCAATGCCAAGTCTTTCTAATAACTCGTCGGTTTCGTCCTTTAATTTCACTTCATAACGGCTGTTATTCACCTTTAGCGTCACCACCTTATCATCTTCATTATAGCCAATAAATTCAGCATTGTAGGAGCGTGAATTATATATAATATGGAACGCACCTTTACGCGGCTCATATACATCTAATACCAACGATTTGCCATTAACATCAAATGTTAAAGGTTCTTTGGCTTTTTCAATTATGGTATAATCTTTATTGTTAACGGTTGCCTTCATACAACAAATGTAGAGAATTTAAAAGAACACTAATCAGGCTGGTAAATCACCATCATAACTGTCCTGATATGCGATTTGTGTTAACTTACGTTAATTCGGTCAGTGGTAGGGCTTTTTTTAGCATATTTGACGTTCCAAAAACATAATTATGCAGAAAAAGTACATGTTTTTTATTGCCGCATCAATTTACCTGGTTGCTTGTGGCGGTGGCGATAAAACCACTAAAAAACCGGGTACTGCTACAACCGTAGCGCCTGCCAAACATGTAAACTTCGATTCTATTGCTGCAGCTGCTCCGCAAAAAACAGAACCTGATACTGCCATTAAAGTTGCTAACGTAAACTATCAATATACTGCGCCTGTTATTAACCAGCTAATACATACCAAGCTGGAGGTAAGTTTCGACTGGAAGAAGAAATACCTGTATGGTAAAGCCACTATAGATCTGAGGCCATATTATTATCCTACCGATACATTGGTGCTCGATGCCAAAGGGTTGGAGATACATGAAGTGAGTATGTTAAAGGGTAAAGAAAAAACAACCTTAAAATATACTTATGCCGATGGCAAGCAATTGCACATTAAACTTGGCAAATGGTATAAAAAGAATGAGCAGTATACGATATTTATTGATTATACATCGAAGCCTGAAGAGCTGAAAGACGAGCAGGGTGGAAGTGCTGCTATTACATCGCACAAGGGCCTTTTCTTTATAAACGCCAACGATTCAGATAAGCATAAGCCACGCGAAGTATGGACACAGGGCGAAACCGAAGATAACTCCTGCTGGTTCCCTACTATTGACAAGCCTAATCAGCGCATGACTGAAGAAATCTATATGACCATTGAAAAGGACTTTAAGACCCTTTCGAATGGTGCATTGCTGAGCTCGGTTGAAAATAAAGACGGCACCCGCACCGACCACTGGAGCATGGACATGAACATACCTCCTTACCTGGTTATGATGACTGCAGGCCCTTACGCTGTGGTGCACGATAGCTGGCATGGCAAAGAAGTAGACTATTACGTAGATAAGAAATACGAACCATACGCAAAAGATATTTTTGGCAATACGCCACAAATGATCGAATTCTTTTCGAAGGTGCTTAAGTTCCCTTACCCATGGAACAAGTACGACCAGGTTGTTGCACATGATTATGTATCGGGCGCTATGGAGAATACTACTGCAACTTTGTTAGGTGAGTTTTTGCAACATACCCGCAGGGAGTTGATAGATAATAAATTCGATAATGCTGAGGATGATGTTTCGCACGAGTTGTTTCACCATTGGTTTGGCGATTTGGTTACCTGCGAATCATGGTCGAACCTTACCCTGAATGAATCGTTTGCCAATTATAGCGAATACCTGTGGAGGCAATTCAAATATGGTAATGATGAAGCCGATGAATTAATGCAGAAGAACGGCGGCGAATACCTCAATAACACTCCTACCCAGCATAACCTTGTCGATTTTTATTTTAAAGACAGGGAAGATATGTTCGACCTTATATCATACAACAAAGGCGGTTGCATACTGCATATGTTACGCAATGTAGTTGGCGACAGTGCTTTCTTCGATGCTTTGCACCTGTACTTAGAAACCAATAAATTCAGTGCTGCTGAAACACCTCAGTTACGTTTAGCTTTCGAAAAGACTACCGGGCAGGACCTTACCTGGTTCTTTAATGAATGGTATTATAACAAAGGTTATCTGCAGTTAGAAACCAAACATTCGTACGATGCTACCAAACAACAAGTAACGCTGGAGGTAAACCAAATGCAGGATCTAAAAGAAAACCCTGTTTTTCAGATGCCGGTAGTTGTAGATGTGTATTACAACGGCACTAAGGAAAGCCATATGGTTACCTTGTCTAAGAACCGCGACAAGTTTGTTTTTAATTGCCCGGTTAAGCCTGACTGGGTTGACTTTGATGCACAAAAAATGCTGTTGTGCACCAAGAATGAAGATGTACATAACGATGAGCGTATTTTTGAATACAACCATTCCACCAAATACCTTGCCCGTTACGAAGCACTTCGTTCGCTTTCAAACCACCTTAGCAAACCCGGTGCCAGGGATGTGGTTATGAAAGCCCTGAGCGATAAATTCTGGTACTTAAGGCGCTATGCTATAAATAAATTATCCAGCGATACCCTGCCCGATTATAGGGCAATGCTTGTAAAAATGGCTGTAAATGATAGCTCATCATTGGTTAGGGCAGATGCAATTGGCATATTGGCTAAAAATTTCCCGCATGATGTATCTCTGTTGCCTATGTATAAAAATGCCCTTAACGACAGTTCATTTACTGTTGAAACCGAAGGGTTGAATGCTATTGCAGCGGTTGATAAACAAATGGCAATGAAGTACGCCAAGCAATTAGAGAAATCGGATGAAGTGGATCTGTTATTGGGTATTACCGGTGTTTACGCACAATATGGAAGCGATTCGAACAGCGATTTTTTTGTGAATACTGCCCAATATGTAACAGGGTTTGAACCTCAGATCTATTATGTGTCATATTATGGTTTGTTTTTAAAACAACGTTGTAGCGATAATGCCAACATAGCTAAAGGAGTTGATATAATAGGCAATATATATAAGGGCGGTAGTAACAAGCTTGCCAAGTTCTATGCGCGCAGTGCATTACAGCAAATAGTTGCACTATACCAGGATAAGGAAGGATCGTTGAATGAGCAAATTACAGGCTTGCAAAAGAATAGCCCGAATGACCCTGCTATAAAAGCCTTGCAGGCTAAGCTTGCCGATGATAAGGCAGCGGAGCAGCGTATAAACGATATTATAGAGTAGTATTGCATACTGAAGCATTTAACAATTTGAATAAAGAAAATTACGGCGATTCAATTTCTGTGCCTAAGGAAAAGGTATTCTTCCCTAATCTTGACGGGCTGAGGTTTTTTTGTTTTCTTTCGGTTTTCTTTTATCATAGTTTCTCTACCCATTATGCCAATATCAGTAGTAGTTCTGTTTATTGTTTTATTAAAGAAAGCTTATTTGTTAATGGTGATTTAGGCGTAAATTTTTTTTTTGTTCTCAGCGGGTTCCTGATTACATATTTACTGCTTAAAGAAAAAGAACTTACCGGTAAAATACACGTGGGGAAATTTTATTTACGTCGTATTTTCAGAATATGGCCACTGTATTATTTGTGTATTTTGTTTGGCTTTATTGCATTTCCTATTTTAAAACATGCATTTGGGCAAATACCTGATGAGCCTGCAAACCCCTGGTATTATATCGCCTTTTTAGGTAATTTCGATATGCTTAAGCACTTTCCGGATTGCTCGGGGTTATCTGTACTATGGTCTCTCGCAATAGAGGAACAGTTTTACCTGGTTTGGCCGATTTTGCTTTTTATAGTGCCGGTAAAGTATTATCCGTTTATATTTTATTCCGTAATAGCGGGTTCTTTTATATTTCGTTGCACTCTGTATCATAATCCTATGGCACAAGAAATACACACTTTTTCATGTATATCTGATATGGCAATGGGTGGACTGGCAGCCTATTATGCTTTTAGAAAAGGCAGGGTAATGACATTTATTAAAGAATTATCTAAATGGTCTATAGGAGGAATTTACCTGATGGCTATTGTATTGTATTTTTTTAGCCAGTATATTTTCGCTTCAGAATTTATGTCGCCCATGAAAAGGCTGGTAGTGGGTGTTGTTTTTGCCTTAATAATACTCGAGCAAAATTTTTCCGGTAAGTCACTTTTTAAAACGGGTAATAATAAAACAATCAGTAAACTGGGGCAATATACATATGGTTTATACTGCCTTCATATGTTTGGCATACTAATTACCGAAACTGTTTTAAATCAAATTGGATTTAATAATCACTTATGGCAGGTTTTGTTTATTGAAGGCACTTTATCGCTTGCTATTACGTTTACTATTGCATATATAAGCTATACATTTTTTGAAAGCCGTTTCCTCAGGCTGAAAAATAAATTCTCATATATTCTGCACTCTTAATGAGAAAGCTCCGGTTCAATTTCTGATTCATCAATTTTTTTGTTTTGTTTTTGTGAAAGGATAAATAAAACTGAAACGAAAAATGGTAAGTAAGCAATTTTGAATCTTGCCAATGCTCCAAAGTTGGTAGTAGTAAGCCCTACTGCAAATGCAAAAAATACCGAATAAGAAAAGCAAAAGAAAAGCAACGACTCTCTGTATAATCGCTTAAATATGCCAAATACTCCTGTTCTTATAAAAGCTAAAAGGGTAAGATATAATAAAAATGTGTTCTCTATTCCCGAAACCAGCATAACAGCATTGCCCGATTCCCATAAAAAAGGTCTGTAAGTGCCTGCCACAAAAGCTTTAGGGAAAATTTTAATGTAACCGGCAGTGGTTGGTTCAAACCCACCCAGGTCAAAAGAATGCCCTCCGTAATAATCCTGCTTAAGGTCATGCTCTGTTTCTAAAGCAGTTTTACTTATATTATCAACCGAAAACTTACCCATTCGGTCCCCCATGTTTTTTACAATAAAATATCCTCCTCCCAGGCAGGTAATTGCAGCTACAGGAATAATCATTATTTTAACTGCAGTGTTCTTTATTTTATATATCCTGTTCGAAAATATCCATATAAGACTGCCCGGTAACAGGGCAAGTATTATATAAGGCTTAATAGATAAGATAATTGCCCCGCATGTGATTAATATAATTATGTTCTGCACTATCTTTTGCCGAAGGAAAAATACAGAATAGACGCTGTAAACCACCCATCCTGTACAGGACAGGGTTATAGAGTCTTTTAATATGCCAGAGCCCCAGAATATTACCGACGGAAAACATAGAATAGCAATAAAAAACTGTTTTCTTAAGTGCGGGTAATATGCGCAAAATACTTTGAAAAGTTTCCATACCCCAAAAAAGGATACCCATGAAACCAATACAGTTGATAGCAGGTAGCCGCTAAATGAAAATATCATTAGTGGATTAATCAACCTGATAACCGAAAATGTTTGCGGGTTATAATACATGTAGGTCATCGGGTATCCTGTTCGGGAATTGAAAAGGAAATAATTTTCAACACTGCCGCCGCCAAATTCATTTTTTGCCCATGAAGAGAAGGAATCGAACATTAGGTTTTTCATTACCACTGCCGATTCATAATAGGTAGTGGTATCGCCACCCAGGTAATAATAAAAATAGACGAGAGAAAATATTATTCCGCCAAATATTTTAATGAACAGCGCTTTTTGGTAATACTCATAAATAGGGTCTTCCTGCTCTTTTTTCTTTTGGTGGAGATTAGATATGACGAATATTATAAACAGATAAAATGGTAGCCCAATCCACTCCCATACATGAATATACAGGTAACCGAAATTGGGTGAATATACCATTGAGTTTATTTAAATTACGCGCAAAGCTGAATTAGGCGCCTTTATCTATTTCAGCACAAAGCGCGTTGAAAATATCGTCAACTTCTCCCATGCCATTTACCTGCCTTAATTTGTTCTGGCTCTTATAGTAATGCTTTAAAGGAGATGTTTCGTTATTGTATACGTTCATCCGTTTATGAAATGTAGCCTCGTCCTGGTCGTCAACTCGGCCCGATGATTTTCCACGCAACGATATTCTGTGAAAGAGTTCTTTTTCGTTTACTTCAAGGGCAAGTGTCATGGTAATTGAAGTGGAGTGGGTAGCCATAAGCTTATCGAGCGATTCGGCCTGTGGTAAGGTACGCGGAAAGCCGTCGAATATAAAGCCGTTTCCCCCCATGTTCTTAACAATTTTAGCGTCAATCATGCCTATTACAATATTGTCGGAAACCAATACGCCTTTATCCATAAGCAGTTTAGCCTCTTTGCCAAGGGGTGTTTGTGCCGCTACTTCGGCGCGTAAAATATCGCCTGTTGAAAGATGAACGAGCTTATATTTTTCTATAAGCTTTGCCGATTGTGTGCCTTTGCCTGCTCCCGGAGGGCCGAATAAAATGATATTAAGCATATTGCTGGTAAATCTACTGTGCAAGTATACGTTTTTTATACCAAAAATCAGGGTTTTGTTTATCCTAAATCTTTTGAATTAACCCGTTTATAACGGGGTTTCCTTTAAGGGTTTTTACAGTAAAGTTATCCATGTAAAACTGCTTTCTGCCCTTGTTCCATATATATACTTTAAGATTAAGGTTGGGGTGACGCAGATCGGCATCCTGCAGTTTAAAAGCATGATAGGTTTTTACCCAGTTTTTTCTTAACGTATCGGGTATAAAACTGCTTACTTCGGTTGCATGCCAGCTTCCTTCAATTTGTTTTCCGTCCGATTCAAGGGCAGATACTATAAATACCTGTTTTAGCGTGTCGAGTGGGTAAAGCTCAACCGATATTTGTATTACGTCGTTTTGTCCCCAGGCCATATTGCCCAATGGGCAGGTATAATCGGGTGCAAACGGGTGTGCATTATCCATTTTGTAGGAATGGTTCTTTGAAAATGAAATGGTATCGCAAATAAACTTAGGGTCGGGTTGTGCCCAGTATGGCAAAGATCCTTCAAAGTTATTATGCGATTCGTAACTGTATAACTGGGGCTCATCATCTTTTATCCATTTTTTCGATAACAGCAAAAAACCTCCACCCGCCAGGTCCCACTTTTTTACCAGGTGCGGGTAGCGGTCAGTAATTATCTGTAACACATTCGGGTCGAATTCGGTAGTGTAGCCAAAAGCAAAGTATTGCTCTTTTTGCTGGTCCATAAAGCGTATAAGCCTGGTATAATTTGCTCCGTGTTCAACAGTGCAGCCAAATGCGGTTGTCCAGGTAAATGAAGTATCGGTATGGTTTTTATGTATGTAGTAATTTGATATGCTTTTATCAGAATCATCGGCTTGTATAATGCAATTGTATTTATCCTTACCCAGTGCCTTTACAAGCGAATCGTTAAGTAAAATGGGCTGTTGGTAGGCGGTATGGTAAAACAACGTATAGTGCCTGCGTGCTTTAGCCAGTGAATATATATTGACTGTGAAAATGAGAAGAAGTAATACAGGTACTGTCCTTAGCGGTAATTCGGCCAGCCAGCTAAACAGGCAAAACAGTAAAAAGGGGAAGCTGAAAATAAGCACAGGGAACTGCAGTACAGGGCCAATGGCAAAACCGTATAAATAACCAGCCACTATAGGGAGAATAAACCAGCTTAGTGAAATGAAGAAAAATCTTTTGTTCGAAAAACCTTTACTGAAAAGGTAATAAGCGCCAAATAATACCAGCAAAGCCACCAGCCCGCATACTGACCGGGAGAAATGAAATATGTAATAAATGTAATGCAATGGGAACCTATAGTCGGGTGGAATAGGGCTGCCTTCTATTGCAATTTTGTGAACCTGGTTGTATACTATATTCAGTTCAGGCAGGCATAAAACAAATATTAATGCGCCTGCAATAACATATTGCAGCCAATAGCCCTTTTTTACAAAGAACAGGCCAGTAGTGCCAACCAGGGCTGCAAATAGCATGCTGAAGTTGTGGTTGTATGCACACAGTGCACTGAACAATATAAAGAGCAAAATATTTATATAAAAACCTTTTTCGGGTGCAAATACAGCTTTGTTCCAGAAGTAGACCATGGCCAATACAAGTGCCAGGCCCAGGGAGTATGCATCCATTTGCTGGCTGTGAATAATAGGATATTGAAGTGATGCCATGTATGCAGCGCATAAAAGGCCTGTTGTGGTACTAAACCAACTTTGTCCTATTTTGTATATAAGATAAACCGATAATACACCACATACAATAAAAGGCAGCTTGAGCAGTAATGCATTTTGCCCAACCACCTTTGCCCAATAATAAACAAACACATGTACGCCTGTTGGGTAATAGCTAAGCAGGTGGCCGTCAGTCATTAGGTTTTTATTTAAAACCATAGCCAGCTCATCATGGCTCAATGGTAATTGTAATGGATGTATAAGCTTTAATATGGCTGCAATCAGCAATATAATTGTCAGCGGTATGTTCAGGGGCTTCTTATTCATTTTTATCAGGAGGCAAAAATATCATATAATTACTCTTATCCCGAATAAATTGTGACTTTTGTAACAAGCGAATAAAGATGGGAAAGCTTCTCAATATAATTGCTTCAATGGTTCCTTCTTCTGTAAAGAAGAAGGTCAGGAAAGTATTGTATAATAAACTTGCTGATGTTACTGTTAAGATTGGTAAGAATCACCGTTTTATTAACCTGGGTTTTGCCGGGCCAGAGAAAATGGCTTTGCAAGAAGGCGATGTAGCGGACAGGTATCATATTCAGCTTTATCATGAATTATTAAGGGGCGTTGATGTTGACAATAAAGATGTGTTAGAGATTGGTTGTGGCTTTGGCGGGGGCTGTTATTATTTATCGAATTATCATAAGCCCGCTTCTGTTATAGGAATAGACCTTTCGAACAGGAATATTGAACTGTGTAAGAAATTGAATTTGGCATTCAAGGTGAAATTTTATGAAATGGATGCTGAGAATATTAAACTTGAGAGTGAAAAGTTTGATGTTATTGTAAATCTTGAATCATCGAACAGTTACCCGGCCCGCGATACAAAGTTTTGCAGCGAAGTTGTGCGATTGCTTAAGCCAGGCGGGTATTTTGTGTATGGCGACTTATTCCCTGAGGCTAAATTCAAATCATTTGTAAGTTCACTAACAGCAAAAGGCATGGTTAAGCTTTCGGAAAGAGAAATTACCAATGGTGTAATGTCAGCGCGCAAATTAATGGATGTAGATTCAAGTATTGCCAATAAGCCCTTCTGGATACCCTCATCAATGTTCCACGATTTTATGGTTACCACAAAATCGAACGCATACAAAGGAATGGCTGATGGCGGGCTTCACTATAAGTTGTTTTTGTTTAAGAAATCGGCTGAGTTGTAGGGCTTTCTCTCGGTAGCAGTCGCCAATTAGCATTATCCCGAATAATTTATGATTTTTGCACCATGGCAGTTATCAATTCCATAGTATCGTGGCTTATGAAAAAGCGCATGCACCAGATAGAGCTCTTTATGCGCTATCCGTATGAGGTGCAGCAGGAATGGCTTTACCGTTTAATAGATACTGCAAAAGATACCGAGTGGGGCAGGAAGCACGATTACACCACGATACGCACCGAAGCTGAGTTTAAAAAGCGCGTACCCATCAGCGAGTACGAGGATTTAAAGCCTTCTATAGACAGGCTTAGAAAAGGCGAACAGGATATATTGTGGCCGGGCGAAATAAAATGGTTTGCCAAATCATCGGGTACTACCGGCGATAAAAGCAAGTTTATACCCGTGAGCCAGGAATCATTGGATGAATGCCACTTTAAAGGCGGTAAGGATATGCTTACCCTCTATTGTTACAATTTCCCCGATACCCATTTGTTCGATGGTAAAACATTGTCGCTGGGTGGCAGCCATAAGGAAGAAGAAGGCAACATATCTATACGTAACGGCGACCTGTCTGCTATATTAATGGAAAACCTGCCTTTGTGGGCCGAGTTCTTCCGTGCACCTGACCTTTCTATTGCGCTGATGAGCGAATGGGAGGAGAAGATGAACAAGATTGCAGGCGCTATTATGAATGAGAACATAACCGGCTTAAGCGGTGTGCCTTCATGGATGCTTGTGTTGCTGCGTCATACGCTGGCGTTGAGCGATAAAAAGAACCTGGCAGAAATGTGGCCCAATATGGAAGTGTTCTTTCATGGTGGCGTAAATTTTGCTCCGTATCGTGAGCAGTTTAACGAAATGTTCAAGCCCCTTAAGGTGAATTTTTGGGAGTTATATAATGCATCGGAAGGCTTTTTCGGAATACAGGATCATTATGGTCGCAATGACTTATTACTGATGCTCGACTATGGTATATACTATGAGTTTATACCTATGGAAAATATTGAAAAGCGCGATGTGGCACTTTCGTTAAGGGAAGTGCAAACAGGAGTGAACTATGCGCTGGTTATTTCTACTTGTGGCGGCTTATGGCGCTACATGCTGGGCGATACCATACAGTTTACCTCGCTCAACCCATTCCGGATTATAATAACGGGCAGGGTAAAACATTTTATTAATGCCTTTGGCGAAGAGCTTATTATGGATAATGCCGAAAAAGCATTGAGCGCTGCCTGCGAACGTACAGGCGCCATTGTAGCAGAATATACCGTTGCTCCTGTATATATGCAGGGCGATGCCAAGGGTGCTCATGAATGGCTTATTGAGTTTGAACGTGCCCCCGAAAACATAAACTACTTTACCGAAGTGCTGGACAATGCATTAAAGGCACAAAACTCGGACTATGAGGCGAAGAGATATAAAGATATGACACTAACATTGCCTATTATACGTTCTTTACCAGAGCACACCTTCTTTAACTGGTTAAAAGAAAAAGGTAAACTGGGTGGGCAAAATAAAGTGCCGCGGCTGGCTAATAACCGCAAGTTTGTTGATGATATATTGGCGCATGTTAAACAAAAAGCATAATGAGACTTAAGTATTTGATATTGTTTGTTGTTTTGCTTTTTGTGGGATTTACTGCATTCAGACCTGCTGCAAAGTATTCATTACTTGCTAAAATACCGCTCGATGGTGGCTCATTTACTACCGATAACCTGCAGAATGTATATGTGTACGAAGCCGATATATTGAAGAAGTATAGCTCTGCCGGCACTTTGTTGTTTTCTCATGGCGATAAATCGTACGGCAAAATTACTTCGGTAGATGTCTACGACCCTATGAAGGTGATGGTCTTCTACAAAGATTTTCCTGCCATAATTTATTTAGATAATACCCTTAGCCAGAATGGCAACGTGCTTAATACGGGTGATATGGGATATCCGTTAACTACACTGGCATGCATGTCGCACGATAATGGCCTGTGGTTGTATGATGCACAAATATCACAACTTGTACGTGTAGATGTTAGCCTTACCACGTTGCAAAAAACGGGCAACCTTAACCAGCTATTGGGTATTTCGCTCAGCCCGATTTCTTTAATGGAGTATAACAACTATGTATATGTGAATGATACTACGCAGGGTATTTTAGTTTTCGATGCATTTGGCACCTATTACAAAACTATGCCCTTTACAAATGTTAAACATTACCAGGTTAGGGGAGATGATGTATTTTATATGCAGAAACACAAGTTACATGCCTTTCACATGAAAACCATTACTGAAGATGTAATTGCACAACCCGACAGCCTTGCTACTCAGGCAAGGGTAGAGAAGAACCTGCTCTACGAAAAGTATATGGATACGGTTAGGGTGTATGAGATAAAGTAGCTCCATAGTGCTCCCGCAAGTCTGTGACTTGTGGGGCAAATCCAAAGAATTAAATGTGTATTGTCAAGTTTTAAACTTGACCTATTTAACCCCACAAGTTACGCTGCGCTAAACTTGCGGGAGCGAGGGATTATAATTTATACCCGATCATTATACCAAGTTTAAAATCCAGAGATGTTAAATTTTCTGTGGAGAAAGTTGGTGGTGTGCTGGGAAGGTATGGTCCTGTTGAAAACGTTTGTCCTCCTTGCCCCATTTGGCCAAGTTCTTCATTGTAAATGGTTTTGAACCTAATTCCGGCCCCTATATACCATTCAAAAATTAAATGCTTCTGATTTCCGATAAAAGCCTGTCTGCCATATAAACAATCAAAATCCTTTACTATTATTGAGCAGTTATTTACAGTATATCCTGTTGTTGCAGACTCATCGCCTGTTATGCCATCTCCGAGTTTGTAGTTGTCAGCATAATCTGTGGGAGTTCCATTATTATAAACAAAAACTGTAGTAGGTGCCCATTTGCGGTAGAAGAATTGGAAGGAGAAAAATCTATGTTTTGCGCGAAAAAAATAAGCGCCCCCTCGTATTGTATAGCCACCCGATTGATGCAATGAGTATCCTGGTGGGTTTGTGACAGGATTATAAACGGGGCTGGTTATATTATATCCACCTCCGGCAAAAACTGCAATACTGTCGGTTAAAGATAACTGGATGGTGCCGCCTTCTTCACCTGCAATGCCGCTAATGCTACTTAGCATTAAGGAGGGGTTTATCTTAAGTATTATTGCTCTGTTAAATAAGCTGTCATGCTGAGCAAAAACTCTAAAGCCTGATAATAAGAAGCAAAAGAACAGGATAGTGGTTTTCCTCATGAATTACCTAATCATTCTGCAATAGACTTTATATACTCCTCAATCTTATAACCCGGTTCCCATTTAAGAATGGTTCTTGCTTTGCTAATGTTGGCAAAGGTTATATCAGCTTCACCTTCGCGTTTGGGTATAAAGCTGTATTTGTCCGAAATAAGTTTTGCCAGGTCCAATATGCTAAGTGTTGAACCATTGCCAATATTAAAAGCGGTGTTCAATTTCTCTTTATGCACAGATGCTAAGTAGTTCGCTTTAGCAAGGTCCGATACATGTATAAAATCGCGCTTTTGTTGTCCGTCGCCGGTAATTAAAAGTTCTTGTCCGTTCTTTTTGCGGTCGAGGAAAATGCCAACCACACTGCTATATGCATTGAATTTATTGGCAGGGTTAAAGCTACGCGGCCCATATGGGTTAAAGTAACGCAGTGTAACATAATCGAGCGGGTAGCGGGTAGCAATCAGTTCTAAATATTTCTCGATCTCGTACTTCTGGAAAGCGTAGGGGCTCAAACAACTAACGGGTTCATCTTCTGCAGTAGGTATTGTTTGCGGTGTACCATATATTGCGCTTGAACCACTATAGATAAAACGCGGGTAATGGTTTTCTTTTACCATCAGCTCAATCAGGTGTATGCCATTAACCAAATTGGCCGTAATATGTTCGTTAATAAATTCGAAGCTGGGCTGTATACGTGGCAGTGCTGCTAAGTGAAATACCTTATCGTATTCCTTCAGCGATTTTACGTCAGTGCAGTTTTGCTTAATAAAGGTAAAGCGCTTGTTATTCTTCTGGCCTGCAATGTTTACTTCCGAGCCTGTGCTGAGGTTATCAATGCCGGTAATCTGCCAGTCGGTATGCTCAATAAGGTAATCCAACAGGTTCGACCCAATAAATCCTGCAACGCCTGTAATTAAAACTTTCATATATAATTAGTTTGATAAAACTTTCAATAGAACACGGAAAGCACTGATTAGACGAATTTTCACTGATCTTGTTTTTATTTCATTTATCATTTGTTTCCTTATGGATTCTAACGGATATAATCTGTGCATATCTGTAATATCCGTGTCATCAGCGTTCTATTAAGGTTTAAAGGTAAAGTTTTTGGCGTATTCTTTTATCTCTTCCATCGTAAATGCATAGTCGAGTTCATGCCTTGTACCAATGTATGACCTGAAACGAAGTGTGTTTTGCAGACTACCGATAGGTGGCTTGCCATTGTATATGAGTAGAACCTGGTTATTGGTGTACTCTCCCAAATTGTTCACGCCCGAATGCTGCGTAATGAGCAATTCACTCTTGGCACATATTTCCAATATTGTCCTGTTGTCTTTCGATAAGCAGACTTCAATATTCCCCTCCGATTTTAAATCTTCGCTTAATGATGGGTGGCCTGTTATGTAAACCTTATCAAAATACGGACTTATTGTCCGG